>ERZ1106963.149-NODE-149-length-108705-cov-9.545053_pt1 | contig 108705 bp, 85 predicted proteins | sample MGYA00403681_ERZ1106963 | MGnify/ENA primary metagenome ERZ1106963 (study PRJEB35170, sample SAMEA104062407) | human gut metagenome | biome: human gut; feature: human-associated habitat; material: faeces | place: Denmark | collected 2012-05-03 ...
TTTTCCCCTGTTTAAAAAGTAATATGGCACAAAGTATAATGAATACGATATAACTCATTGCGACAATACTTAATTTAAAAATTTCATTTAATGATAAGATAAAATAAAGAACCATAGGTATAACTACGATGATAAAATTAACACTCATCGTTACTAAAACCGAAATTCCTTGTTTAACTACCTCTTGTTCACTTTCCCAATTTAATTTAGGATATAATAAATTAATATATAAACCCGTAATTGAAGTCAAAATAACTACTAAAAAAGGAATGAGAATAATAAATGGCAAATAAGTAAAACCAAGCCTTGTGGCAAGTAAAATTCCTACAAGTAAGATAGGGAGACCTTCAATTGTTATATTGACTAACAATTTTGAAATAAATACATCTTTGTAACCAATAGGATGTGCCTTTAAAATCCATAACTCTTTTCCTTCAAGAGAAATAGCTGATGAAGTTGTTGGTGACACAGAAAGAATTACTGATATTAAAGCAATTACACCAAAGTTAAAATATTCATGTATTATTCTCATTATACTTTCAGGAGCAATGCCACTTTCATATCCTGAGGCTATGACTGTTTCAATTAAGTTTATAAAATATTGTTTACCAATGATTGTAATTACTAAAGCAATAACAATCATAAATAAAGGACCAAAAATTGTATTTGTAACATAAATAGGAATGGAAAAATATTTATTTAATTCTCTTCTATAAAGACTCTTTCCTACTTTCTTTTCCTTATATAAAAGACTACAATTTTTTGAATGGTAAGTATTCCCACTTTTACCAAGATAATACGCTCTAATGATGATTGATACAATAAAAATAGAAAAGCAGATAAGTGATAAAATAAGTAATGATGATGACTTACCATCATAAATTGAACTTGTAAGTAAAACGACAGGATAAAATTCATATATCTTATTTGCTTTAGAAATATCTTGACTGATAAAAGTAAATGCTAAATAAATAATCATAAAAGTCATAACTAAAACAACACTAAATATAGAATTGATTATATTGCTATATCTAAATCTTTTAGACATTTTTATTAGATATGTACTGATAATCCCTGATATTCCAGTTGCAAATAAAGTACTACAAATAATAACATATAAAGCTCTAACTAGAATAAACCAAGAACTTCCTTTTACCAAAATACAATAAATAACATAAGATGGTAAAATTAAAAATAAAATGATCAATAAATCAAAACTTAAATAATATACTATTTTAGAAGTGACTACTTCTCTTTTTTTAAATGGAAGGGATAACAATAGTTCTTCATCATTATTTTTACGAATAGGACTACTTTCACTAATGATAAGCATAAAAACAAACATTAAAATAGTGATTGAAAAAGAGGATAAAGCCAATTCAGGAATATCCAAAGAAATTGCTGTATTGATAGTATTATATGATAAACTCACAAACATTATAAAAAAAGAACTACCAAGAAGAATCAAAAGTAAAAAAGCTGGCAATTTGTTCTTACTTTTAAATAATTTGCAAAAAAACATTTTATAATAATTTTTGATTAACAAAAAAATATTACTCATTTTCTGATTGCTCCATAAATACTTCTTCCAAACTAGCATTTTTAGTTACTTCACTCATTAATCCTGTAGTAATTAACTGTCCTTTTTTAATAATTGCTATTTTGTTACATAATTTTTCTGCTATTTCTAAAACATGTGTTGAAAAGAAAATGGCTCCTCCATTTTTACAAAACTCAATCATTGCTTTTTTAACAATAAAAGCCGCTTTAGGATCAAGACCTACAAATGGTTCATCTAAAATTAATAATTTTGGACTATGTATAAAAGCTGAAATAATTGCTAATTTTTGTTTCATTCCATGAGAATAAGAACTAATTAAATTATTTAAATCTTGATACAATTCAAATTCTTTAGCATATTGTTCAACAATTTTTTTGCGTTGTGCTTCCTTAATTTTAAAAACATCACCAATAAAATTTAAATATTGCATTCCCGTAAGTGACTCATAAAGATCAGGATTATCTGGAATATAAGCTATCTTTTTTTTACATTCAACAGGATAATCCTTTACCGATAAACCATCTATATATATTTCACCTTCCTCAAATGGCAAAATACCAACTATTGATTTTATCGTTGTACTTTTACCCGCACCATTGTGACCAATAAAAGCAAATAAATCACCAGCTTCTACTTCTAAATTTAAATTTTTTACAGCATATTGGTCCTTACGATAAGCTTTTGAATAATTTATAATTTTTAACATTATTGATTAAGTTTAGCTACAAGTGCTTCCCTTTCTTTTAATAGTTCTCTAAATTTTTCCACATTATGGTAAATATTTAATTCTTCAGCACGCATTGCATTTTGTTTAATAAATGAAGCATATTCGAATAAACGTTTTTCTAAAGCATCCAGTTCACTAGAGCCTTTCATACTAGTTAAACCATCGCAAATACTTGCTAAATCATATATAACATTTTTACAACTTTCATCACATTTTGAAGCCAAGTCTTCAAAATAATTTTCTAACCCTTCTACACTAAACAACTCAGGAACTTTTTGTGGATTATCCTTTATCCACTTACGATTGAAACAAGCAAATATTGCCAAAATTATCAATACGGCACTAATAAGAATCATTGGTACCAAAACCCAAACAACCAAAATATTCTTGGCAAAAAATAGCATTATTGTTGTCATTAAAAAGATAATAAGAAGATATGGATATACAAAAGTCACAATTGGACTAATTCCGCCTAATTTTGTATTTCTTTCTAACAATCCAATGACAAGCCATACTAAAAAAGCAAACATCATACTGCCATAAATGACCCAAAAACTCGTTTCTTTCAAAGTTTCTTTGGCAAATTGATTAAATAATAAAAATAACACTGCATTATATGCCGCAACAATAACGACCCATAATAATAAAAAATATTTTTTAAAAATTGATTTCATAATTTCCTCCTAATCATATTATACTATTTTTTTCCAAATTGTCAACTAATTATGTATTTAATGTATAAAATGTATAGTATATTATATTTTGATAATACTATTATAGCCTATCCAAAAACTTTTTATAACAAAATAATCCCATATATTATTTTAAATATATGGGATTTTATAATTATGTTATTCTTTCTCAATATAAACAAAACCATATGCACCAGGTCCTACATGGCAACCGATAACAGGGGCAATATTTTCATAATTTTGAACAGCTTTTCGTAATCTTTCTTCTGTAAGAGCATCATATAGTTCATGATAATTGGTTTCATTCATCGAATATATTCCATATACTGGATAACGCTCATCTATATCACTTGTTTGAAATTTATCAAGAACATATTGCATTGCATGTTTTCGACCCCTACGCTTTGCCAAAACAACTACTTTGCCATCAACAACACTTATAATTGGTTTTAAACCAATAACATTACCTACTAAAGACGCTGTTTTAGTAAGTCTTCCCCCTTTATATAAATATTCTAAAGTGTCGATACCTGCTACAATTCTAATTCTTTTTTGTAAATCGCGAAGTTTTATTTCCAACTCATCTAAAGTATCCACTTTTAATTGAATAGCTTCATTGACTAAAAAACGCAAACCACAAATTGTTGTTAATGTATCAATTACTCTAACATTTTCATAATCTTCCATCATACTTACTAAAGCGGAATATGTTCCTGATATTTCTTTTGAAAGTGGTAAGATAATAACACTATATCCATCTTGAACATATGCTTTGACCTTTTTTTCAATTTCATATAAATTGGGCAATGAAGTCTTAGGAAAAATTTCCTCTTTGGTTAATTTCTCATAAAATTCATCTTGCATAATATCAATGCCATCTAAATATTCTTTGTCATCAAATATTATCCTTAAGGGAAAAACATCAATGCCTAATTTAATCGCTTCTTCTTGAGTAATTCCTGATGAGGAATCTACCATAATTTTTAATTTCATATATTTCTCCTTGATTATTTTTTCATTATATGCTATAATAACATATGTGAGACAAATTGTATCACAACATCTAATATTATATCATATTGTATATGAGACAAACAAGTAGGTATCTGTCTATGAATAAACGTGAGGAATTAAATAAAATTGTTAAAGATAGTATTGCACAAAGTATCTTTCAATTAATGAAGAGGAAACGATTTTCTGATATTACAATAACAGAAATTGTAAAAAAAGCAGGAGTTGCTAGAGCATCATTTTATCGTAATTTTGCTTATAAAGAAGACGCTGTATCTTATTATATAATTGAAACTATGAAATTATATAAAAATCAATTTTATCTATCTGATTTACGAGATAACTATTACAATCTAATTGTTGGCACAATGGATTTTATTTTTGATTATAAAGAAAATCTTGAAAGTCTTTTTAATTCCGGTCTTTCCCAATTGCTTCTTCATGCTATTAATACTTATCTATTGGAAAGTTCTATTCCTCCTGTTACTGATAAAACAGAAAAATATTTTTTGTTTTCTTATGGTGGATCTATTTTTAATATTATATATCACTGGATTTCGGATGGTACAAAAGAATCACCAGAAGAAATTGCCTCTATTATTTGCAAGTAAAAAGGACATATTTGTATATATGTCCTTTTTTATTAGATTTTACTATCTATTATAAATTACTTCACCATTTCTAATTGTTTTTACAACATTTAAATCCTTATCAAGAATTACAAAATCAGCACGTTTGCCTATAGCAATACTTCCCAACCATTTATCCACTCCAATATTTTTAGCTACATTAATTGATGCCATTTTAACTACTTCTTCAAGGGGTAAATGTAAGAATTGTACAACATTTTTTACTGCATTGTTCATTTTTAAAACGCTTCCCGCAAGTGTACCATTCTCAAGTCTTGCTTCCCCATTTTTAACGATAACAGTTTGTCCACCAAGTTCTGATACTCCATCTGGCATATGTTTTGCTCGCATAGCATCTGTCACTAAAACCATTTTATCTTGAGGTTTATTTTTGTGTAATAAACGGATTGCTGGAGCACTAACATGAATACCATCACAAATACACTCACAAGTTAATTCATCAAATAAAAAAGCAGAACCAACCGTACCTATTTCACGATGATGAATCGGTTTCATCGCATTATAGGTATGCGTTGCATTTGTAGCACCATTTTTTACCGCTTTTGCAACATCATCATATTTGGCATTCGTATGCCCAATGGAAGCAACGATATTATTTTCTTTTAAATATTGAATTAATTCGCTAGAACCTTCTACCTCCGGTGCTAAAGTTACAATTCTGATATGGTTACCTGATGCACTTTGATATTTTTTAAAAGTTTCAACAGATGGGATTGCTACATATTCAAGAGGTTGAGCACCAATAAAATCCTTAGAAATAAAAGGTCCTTCCAGATGAACACCTAAGATTTCCGCTCCTGTTACTGGTTTATCATCAATATAGTCTTTAATAGCCGTTAAGGCTTTTGTAATATTTTCTGGACTTTGTGTCATTGTGGTTGCTAAAAAAGCTGTCGTTCCCTCACTTGCAAGAGCAGTAGCAATTCTTTTCAAATCTTCTTTAGTACCATCCATCGCATCACTTCCAGCTGCTCCATGAACGTGTTCATCAATAAAGCCTGGTACAATGACATAATCTTCTGGCAATTCTTCTAATCCTTCTTCATCCTTGCCAATTGTTATGAAATGTTGATCATAAGTAAAACTTGTCTTTTTTAATCCTTCTTCTGTTACAATCCAGGTATTTTTAAATCCTTTCATTCTTTTATCCTTCTTTCTTTAATACTTTTATAATTGTTTTAAAATAATAATCTTTATCATCAAAACGATATTTTTTAGTAAAAGTAATACTTTTTAAATGATCAAGTTCTAATTTTATTTTTTTTGCTTCGGATTCTAAAACTTGATATTGTTCGTCTTTTAAAATAATAGGATAGACATTCATTTCTTCTAAATCACAAATTATACTATAAAATGCACTAAAATCATAATTTACTTGCTTATCATCTTCTTTGATATTTTTAGTTATTGATTCAGTTATTAAACGATACTCATAAATATGATTCGTATTTTCTAAAACATTGGTATGTTTATTATAATAAAGTTTAATATTTCGATCATCCATTGTTTTATTTTGATCATCTAAAACCTCGATATAAATACCAACATACATATAGTCTAAGTTTTTCTTTTTACAAGAAGTTAAATATAAACTACCTATTATTATAAAAATTATGAATAATTTTTTTATCATTATTTACAACCTACACATCTTAAAACATCATTAAAACTAATAAATATCATTAAAGCCATCAATAATAAAAAGCCAATTGTATGAATAATATTTTCTACTTTCGCATTAGGTTTTTTTCTAGTTACACCCTCATATAACATAAAAGCGATCCGACCACCATCAAGAGCTGGAAGTGGGATAATATTCATAAAGCCTAAATTCACACTTAAAATAGCTGTCCAATTTAAAATTGTTAAAAAACCATCTTTTGTTGCTTCTTTTAATAAATTGAAAATTCCAACTGGTCCACTTAAATCATCAACACCTACTGATTTATCAGTAAAAATAGCACCTAAAGTTTTAAAAATCATAGTAAATGATTCACCAGTTTGTACAAATGGCATATATAACAATTTTCCTAAATCAAATCCATTTGCACAAGTAATCCCTAACTGAATTTTAGTGGCAGGAATATTTTGTGTATTCAAAAGTTTTTTACTATAAACCTCGATATCTGTTTTATATTCATTTCCATCACGTAAATAAGTAATTGTCACATTTTGTCCTTCTTCGAGGTCAGAACTATTAAAAAACTCTAAAATAGAAGATTTAGTAACATTTTGTGACAAAACCTTGTTTGCAGTTTCTATTTTTGTAATAGTATCTCCATCTCGTAAACCAGCTTTATAACTCTTTGTTTTTTCATTACTTGCTGAATAATGCCCTACAATTGGTAAATCAGTTCCATCAACTTTAAATGCAAGTTCAATTGAATATACAAATACACTAGGATTGATAACAATATCCTCTTTTCCCTCAATACCTACCACTATTTTAGGGGTTTTAGATAAATCAATTTGTGATAAGGCATCAGAAATACTTTGCCAATCAGTTAGTTTGATTCCATTGATTGATGTTAACTTATCTCCTTCTTCAAGTTGTATATTCCCTGATCCTTCAACTTCTGTTACTTCACCAATTACCGTATCATTTGTTTTAGCATAGCCACTAAAAAGACCGATTAAAAAGAAAATTACAATTGCTAATACAATATTCATTAATGGTCCCGCAAGAACACTTAAAAAACGATTTAACCAAGGTTTATTTACAAAATTTCGATCATATGGCGCAATTTGAATTTCAGCTTTTTTTTCAAAATTAATCAAACAATCTCTTTTAACAATATATTTAATTTTTTGTTCACCATCTAAAACTTCAATATACAATTCATCATCTAAAGCCTTACTTGTACCAATCAAATCATAACTTTCAATTTCAACAATAGGCAAATCAGTATATTTAGGATTATCTAAATTTACAATAATTTTTTCAACTTCTCTATCATCATTTATAACAAGTTTTACCTTCTTTATTCCCTTTAAAATATTATCTTCTACTTCTTCACCGGCCATTGAAACATATCCACCAATTGGAAAAAGTCTTACAGAATAAAGTGTCTCACCTTTTTTCTTTTGATAAATAAGTGGTCCCATTCCAATTGAAAATTCATGACATAAAATACCAGCCTTTTTTGCAACCAAAAAATGCCCAGCTTCATGAACCATTACCAACAAGCCCATTACTAGGATAAAAACAATTATCCCTAAAATAATCCATAATATTTCCATATATACACCCCTTTTAACAATATTTATGATAAATATCGTTATAAACAATCTCATGCAAAGCCATAATTTTTGGCAAACTGACATCACCTTCATTAAATCCTTGGTATTTAGGATTTTCTAAAGCATCCATAACGATCTTTTCAATTTCAAGAAATTTTATTTTTTCTTCTAAAAATAATTTTACCGCCGCTTCATTAGCAGCATTTAAAATTGTACATTGAAGTTTTCCTTTTTTATAGGCATCAATTGCACATTTCAATAATGGATATCGTTCATATGATACTTTTTCAAAATGAAGACAACCAATATTGGTTAAATCAAGTTCACTTAAATTATTATTTGCTAAATGTCTTGGTCCCTCAAGAGCATATTGAATTGGTAAACACATATTAGAAATAGCCATCTGTGCAAATATTGAACCATCATTCAATTCCACCATAGCATGGATAATACTTTCACGATGTAAAATTGGTACAATTTGATCAATATCTATACCAAATAAATAATGAGCTTCTATTAACTCAAAACCTTTATTTATCATAGTCGCACTATCAACAGTAATTTTATTGCCCATTTTCCAATTTGGATGATGTAAAACTTCATCTTTTGTTACGGTTGCCAATTCTTCTTTACTTTTATCACGAAGTGAACCACCACTAGCAGTTATTAACAATTTTTTGATATCATCTTTATTTTTATCATTTATCAATTGATAAATTGCACTATGCTCACTATCAATCGGTATAATTTTAACTTTTTTTTCTTGGGCCATTTTATTGATAATTTCTCCACCAATAACGAGCGTTTCTTTATTAGCAAGTAACACATCACGACCATTTTCAATAGCTACAGCTGTTGGCATCAAACCTACGGCTCCAACTAAAGCATTAATTACAACCGGATTATCAACATTTAAACTTACGATTTGTTGTAAACCTATATCACCAATGCAATACTCTACTTCTGGAAATAATTTTTCTAAAATAATGATATCACCACTATGAAGGCCACAAACTAATTTAGGATGAAATTCTTCAATAATCTCTTTCGCTTTTTCTATATTATTACCAAAACTAAACGCTCTTAAGCAATAATTATCATTATTTCTAATGATATCTAATACTTGTGTACCAATTGAACCTGTTGCACCTAATAATAAAATATTTTTCATTAAAATGTTACCCCACTAATCATTAAGATGATAATAAAGACTAAAAAACTATAAATGCTACTATCAAAACGATCTAAAACCCCACCATGTCCTGGAAAAATCTTTCCATAATCTTTGATATTATATTCTCTTTTTATTTTAGAAGCAATTAAATCGCCTAATTGTCCTGCAATACTCAATAAAAGTGCTACACCAAATATAGCCAAAGCATATAAATAGATATTATCAATTTTAAATAGCTTTATTGCATTAGCATATTCTTTACTCAAGGTGAATTGCAAAATTATCATAAATAAAGTACCGCCTAATGCCCCTGCTATAGTTCCTGCAATCGATCCTTCAATGCTTTTTTTAGGGCTAATACTTGGACATAATTTGTGTTTTCCAAATTTAATACCAAACTGATATGCTGCTATATCTGTAAGCATAGTAGATAATAATACAAATATAAATAGAATTAATCCCACAGCATAAATATTTAAACCATCAAATAATCTAATACTTGCATCTTGATATAACATCTCGATATTTCTAACTGTTACAATGATGGCAAAACTAATACCGCTATAAATAATACCAAAAATAAAGAAAATAACATCCTTCATTTCAATTTTTTTATTAAAAATTGGTAAAATTAATAAAAACATCAATTCAACTAAAAGAACATAGATGATATCTTCTGCTGTTGCAAAACTACTAAACAACACAATAATACTAGAAAATAGTGGAATAATATATTTACAAACATTAGGAATATTCTTTTTAGATTGATACATCGTTATTAATTCATACATTGCAATATATGATAAAATACTAAATAAAAAAGTTATAAACCATCCCCCTAAAAAGAAAAAGGGGATAAAAACGATAGCCATTAAAATAGCTGTAATTACTCTTTGCTTCATTCTTCATTCTCCAATCCACCATAACGACGGTGTCTATTTTGATATTCATAAATTGCCTCATATAACTCTTTTGTATGAAAATCGGGCCAATAAACTTTCGTGAAATACATTTCAGCATACGCAATTTGCCAAAGCAAGTAATTACTAACTCTTATTTCACCACTTGTTCTAATTAAAAAATCAACAGAAGGAATATCTTTTGTATATAAATTATCTTCAATTATTTTTTCATTGAGATCATCAATTTTTATTTCATTATTGTTGATTTTATTAACAATTTCTTTTACGCAATCAATCATTTCTCGCCGTGCCCCATAATTAAAGGCAAGTAGAAGAGTCATTCCGGTACAATTACTTGTTTTTTGTGTTACTAAATCAAGCATTTCAATAATATCTTTCGTTAAATAATCTCTTACACCTATAATCTTAACTTTGATATTAAGTTTAACAAACTTTTGATAGTCTTTACAAATTTTTTTAATTTCTTTCATGATAAAAGAAATTTCACTTTCTGGACGAGACCAATTTTCCGTACTAAAAACATAAGCAGTACAATACTTTATTCCTAAATTGCTACACGCTTTTACAATTTCTTGTAAAGTATTGGCCCCTTTATGATGACCAGCAGTTCTTGGTAGACCTTTATTTTTAGCCCATCTACCATTTCCATCAAGGATAAAAGCAATATGTGTTGGCATTTTTTTACTAGTAATTTCTTCTAATAAATCATTTTTTTTCATTCCATCACCTAATCATAAATATTATACTACATCTTGTGAAATTTTACCAATTATTCACCTTAAAAGGAAATTATCTAAGATTGTAATCTTTATATTTTTATATGTTATATCCTATTATTATATTTTCTTCTTTTGTCAAATATTATTCAATTAATAAAAAAGCATAGATTAAACTCTAACCTATGCTTAAATAGAACTAAATTGACATAATATCTTGTTCTTTTTCTTTTGCTAATTTATCAATATTATCAATAAATTTATCTGTTGCTTTTTGTACTTCATCACTGCGACGTTTCAATTCATCTTCAGATATAATTGAATCTTTTTCCAATTTTTTTAACTGTTCTATCGCATCGCGTCTTATATTCCGAATAGCAATTTTATTATCTTCTGCCAATTTCTTAGCTTGTTTTACCAATTCTTTTCTTGTTTGTTCTGTTAACGGTGGAATGGGAATTCTTACTAAATCACCATCATTTTGTGGGTTGAAACCAAGGTTAGCAGTTTGAATTGCTTTTTCAATTCCTTTTAAAATTGATTTATCATAGGGCTTGATTACAATCATTTGTGGTTCTGGTACAGAAATACTAGCAATTTGATGAATTGGCATCGGTGAACCATAATATTCAACCATTACACCATTTAAAATACTTGGATTAGCCTTACCAGTACGAATTGTTGCAAAATCTTTCTTGAGCGCTTCAATTGTTTTTTGCATTCTTTGTTCACATTGATTAATAATTTCTTTTGGCATTTTTATTCTCCATTTCTTTACAAATATTTTTATTTGTTATTTTGTTATAATCGTCCCAATTGAGGGATCTTCTATAACTTTTTTAATATTGCCACTTTTTCCCATATCAAAAACAACAATGTTTATATTATTGTCATAACAAAGGGTTGCGGCAGTAAGATCCATTACCTCTAAATGATTTTTTATTAATTCATCAAAGGTAATTTTTTCAAATTTTTGAGCTTGAGGATTTTTTCTTGGATCACAGTTATAAACACCATTTGTACCATTTTTCGCCATTAAAATAACTTCAGCTCCAATTTCTGCAGCTCTTAAAGCAGCTGTAGTATCTGTACTAAAAAATGGACTTCCTGTACCACCGCCAAAAACAACTACTTCCCCTTTTTCTAAGGCCTGAATAGCCAAATTGCGATTATATGGTTCAACTATATGACCAACCGGAATAGCACTCATTACACGCGACTTTACACCAATTAACTCTAAGGTTGATGATAATGCCATTGCATTTAAAATAGTACCTAACATTCCCATATGATCAGCGGAAACCCGGTCCATACCAATTTTTTTAGCATCTCTTCCTCGCCAAATATTGCCAGCACCTACGACAATTCCTACTGAAACACCAGTATCCTTTAAAGATTTTACTTCATATGCAACATCTTCTACCTTTTCCATATCAATTCCTATCCCATTTACTCTAGATAGGGCTTCACCTGAAAGTTTTAACAATACTATGCGTTTCATCACTACCTCCTAGAAATATGAATTAATGCTTTGCGGCAGCAGCAGCGGCAGCAACTTCAGCTGCAAAATCATCATTACGTTTTTCCATTCCTTCACCAACTTCAAAACGTACATAATTGATTGCTTTTGTATTATGGTTATTTAAATATTGAGCAACTGTTACTCCTGGATCTTTAACAAATGGTTGATCAACTAAACAAATTTCTTTTTTAAATTTTGCCAAACGTCCCATCACCATTTTATCAATAATATTACTAGGTTTTGTAGCATTTGCAGGATCATTAGCAATCTCTGCTTTAATAACTTCTGCTTCATGATCTAAATCTTGTTGATTAATGGAAGATTCATCTAAATAACGTGGATTATACATGGCAACATGCATACAAATATCTTTAGCAATATTAGCATCTGTTCCTTTAATTACAGATAAAACAACGATCTTTCCACCATTGTGTTTATAAACACCAAAAACTTCATCCTCAGCTTTTTCAATTCTTACAACACGACGAAGACTAATTTTTTCACCAATTGTAGCAGTTGCGGCAACAATTAAGTCCTCAACAGTTTGATCACCAAGTTTTGCATTTAATGCACATTTTTCACAAGCAGTATCATTTTTTACACAAGCTTCACCAATTTGTTTTAATAAATTTAAAAATTTTTCATTTTTAGCAACAAAATCAGTTTCTGAATTTAATTCAAATAAATATGCTTTATTGCCATTTAATGCTACATCACATAACCCTTCTGCAGCAATTCTAGTTGCTTTTTTAGCCGCTTTGGCAATACCTTTTTCGCGAAGCCAATCTGCAGCTGCATTCAAATCTCCACCACATTCAGTAAGAGCTTTTTTGCAGTCCATCATACCAGCTCCTGTTTTTTCTCTTAATTCTTTAACTAAAGATGCATTAATCATTTTTATTTCTCCTTAAGTTATCTATTTATTCAGCAGTTTCTTCTGTTTTAGGTTCTACCGCTTGTTCTACAACCTCAACTTTTGTTTCTTCAGCAACTGTTTCAACAGTTTCTTCCTTAGCAACACGAGGCTTTTTAGTTCCTTTTTTTTCAGGACGATTTTCACGTTGAGGCTTAGTTTGGCGTGGTGCCTCTTCTTGTTTTTCTTCTTCTGGTAAAGCATATGGTTCTACTGCTACACCATTTCCCTCAAGCACTGCGTTAGCCATAACACCTACGATTAATCTTACTGCTCTAACACCATCATCATTAGCAGGAATAACATAATCAACATCATCTGGATCACAATTGGTATCAACTAAACCAAATACTGGAATATGTAATTTACGGGCTTCAGCAACCGCATTATGTTCAGTTTTCGGATCAACTACAAATAAAGCTCCTGGTAGTTGTTGCATATCTTTAATACCACCAAAAAATGATTCTAGTTTACCCATTTCTTTCTTTATAGCACTAACCTCTTTTTTTGGCAATACTTCAAAAGTTCCATTTTCTTCCATTTCTTCATATTTATGAAGTTTGGCAATTGATTTACGAAGAGTTTTAAAATTTGTCATTGTACCGCCAAGCCAACGTTGATCTACATAATATTGACCAGCACGAATAGCCTCTTCTTTAATAATATCTTGAATTTGCTTTCTTGTTCCTACAAATAAAACTTTGTTGTTATTGCGAACAATTTCAACCATTGCAGCATAAGCTTCTTCAATCTTATCTGCTGTTTTTTGTAAATCAATGATGTATACACCATTTCTTTCATTAAAAATATACTCTTTCATTTTAGGGTTCCAACGGCGAGTATGATGACCGAAGTGAACGCCAGCTTCTAGTAATTGCTTCATTGTAATTACAGCCATATTAAAAACCTCCATTTTATTTTGTTTTGGCCTCTAAGAAGATCTACACAAGCACGCCATTTATAAACTTGACGACTTGCTACTTTCTTATGTGTATTTTTTTGCCTTTAAGACCATTTCTTATTATACCATATTTTGTAAACTTTATCAAACAATATAACAATTTTTTAAAATATCTTGATAAAAATTGCTTAAAAAAGAATTAAACTTTGCTTAAAATTTAATTCTTTATTTTTTATGAAATTATTTTTTTCATAAGAGTAACAAAAGTTAACCCTTCATGTTCTTCTTCTTCATCAATTATTTCAAAGCCTAAATGTCGATAAAATTCTAAATTATATTCTTCTTGCATAATAGTATCAACATACCATGTTTTTACATTTTCATTTAATCTAAATAATTCGTTTAAAACATATGTTCCATAGCCTAAATGTTGATAACCATTTTTAAAATAGAATTGAGCAATTTTCATTATCGGCTTTTCATCTAATTCAAAACAAAAAATCCCACCAATCATTTCTAATGATTTTTCATCTAAAATTTTATAATATTGCCCATACCGATATTTAATATTAAATTCCATTCTATGTAAATCCATATGATAAGGGTTACTTTCAAAATCACCATATTTTTTGGCATATTTTATAAATGCTTCTTTTTGAATTTGTAACAAAATTGGGGCATCTTCAATTTGGGCCTTCATCATTTTAACCATATTATTTATTCTCCTTTTAATTTGCAATTATTTCCTATTTTGTCTAGGATGATTAAGCATATAACTTTCCTTAATTTGTTCTTTAGAAACATGGGTGTAAATTTGCGTTGTCGATAAATTTTCATGACCTAGCATTGCTTGAACACTTCTTAAATCAGCCCCACCATCTAGCAAATGTGTTGCAAAAGTATGCCTTATCATATGAGGATAAACATGGCCAATTTCACCTGTTTTTGTAATAATATTATCTAAAATAACCCGTACACCCCTCGGAGTCAAAGCACCTCCATGATGATTTACAAATAAGTTATCAGGAGCATTTAATTCTACCGATTGAATTAGAACTGGTCTTCCTAAATATATGTATTCCTTAAGAGCGTCAATTGTTCTTTGATTCATTGGCACATATCTTTCTTTATGACCTTTACCAAATACTTTAATCATTTCATTTGCAAAATCTAAATTTTTCTGTGTAATAGCACAAATTTCACTCACTCTCAATCCTGATCCATATAATAGTTCTAATAATGCATTATCTCTTTTACCAAGTGGGGTAGTTTTATTTATTGCCTTAAACATCATTTCTATTTCATTTTGATATAAAAATTTTGGTAATTGCTTTTCAAGTTTCGGTGTTTCTACATTTTCAAAATAGGAATAGTCTATCCATTGTTCAATGGTTAAATAACGATAAAAAGCTCTTAAACTTGATATTTTTCTAGCAATACTTTTTCTAGAATAACCTTTTGTTACAAGATTAGAAATATAATATCTAGCAATATTTTCTGTTTTAATTTTTAACAAATCACCATATTTTTCTTCATTTATAAATGTTTTAAACTCATCAATATCTTTAAAATAATTTTGAATAGTATAAACAGAATAATTTTTTTCTACTTCCAAATAATTATGATATTTGTTTAATGCGTCTTGTATTTTTTGTTCGTTATTTGATACATTATTTTTTGATAAAATAGATTGACTTGATACTTTTTGTTTACCTCTAACAGTCTTTTTTAACGCCATTTTTTACCTTCTTTTTAATTATTTATTTCTTCAATTAACTTTTTGATATTTTTTATTGCTCTTTGTGCATAAGCTTTTTTTCTTTCTTTTTTAGATACTTTTTCTAAAAGAGGTGTGAATATACCAAAATTAGCATTCATAGGATCAAAATGATTACTCCGATCAATCAGATGATTAAATGAAATATAATTTGCTAAAGAACCGATTGCTGTTGTCGAATCTAATTGCAATAATGGTTTATTTTCTAAATATCTTGCCATATTAATTCCTGCAATTAATCCACTAGATGCAGATTCAACATATCCTTCTACTCCAGTTATTTGTCCAGCAAAAAAAATATTTTTATTTTTTAATAATTGATAGCCATTATTCAATAATTTTCGCGAATTTATATAAGTATTTCTATGCATCATACCATATCTTACAATTTCAGCTTTTTCTAATCCGGGAATCAATTTTAATAACTCCTTTTGTGATTGATATTTTAGATGCGTTTGAAAACCAACTAAATTATATAGACTTTTTGCAGCATTATCTTGTCTTAATTGAACAACTGCATATGGCCAACGACCTGTTTTAGGATCATCTAACCCCACTGGTTTCATTGGACCAAATAACAATGTTTGTCTACCTCTCAATGCCATTTCTTCAATGGGCATACATCCCTCAAAAACTTTCATTTCAAAATCATGAGGAACTACTTTTTCAGCTTGTATTAAATAGTCATAAAACTTATTAAACTCTTCTTCATTCATTGGACAATTTAAATATGCTGCTTCTCCTTTATTATACCGAGATGCTAAAAAAACTTTATTCATATCAATAGATTCATAAGTAACAATAGGGGCAATCGCATCAAAAAAATACATATACTCTTCACCTAAATATTGAGCAATCTCATCTTGTAATAAGTCGCTAGTTAAAGGACCAGAAGCAATAATGACTGGACAAGATGGTATTTTCAATACTTCTTCATTAAAAATTTGTACATTTGGAAGCATTCGAATCGTATTTGTGACATAAGTTGAAAAAGCTTCTCGATCAACAGCTAAGGCTCCACCTGCTTCTACCTTACATTCATCAGCCGCTTTAATAATTAAAGAATCTAACATTCGCATTTCTTCTTTTAATAATCCTACTGCATTTTCAAGACTTGCGGCTCTGAATGAATTACTACAAATCAGTTCAGCAAATTTATCGGATTTATGAGCTTTTGAATATTTAACTGGTCTCATCTCATATAAAAATACATTATATCCCCTTTTAGCCAATTGATAAGTAGCCTCACTTCCAGCAAGTCCTGCTCCAATTACAATAACGTCTTTCATATTTTTTATACTTCCTTTTTCGTTTATACTATAAGTATATCATATTTTTTTCTTTTTTTAAAATTAAACAAATATTTTATTTGTAAAAAATAATACCTCCTAAATAAACTATTTAGAAGGTATTATATACAAACTTAATTTTCTAATTTTTCAATATGTTCTTTTTTTTCTTTTAAAGGACAATCCTTTCCACAACTGCTACATTCACATCCACAAGATGATTTACCCTTTTTTTTATTAGAATACTTTAAAATAAAGGGTAATAGCACAAGTCCTATTGCAACAATCAATATAATATATTCAAACCATTTCATTGTAATCTTCCTTTCTTTTAATTAAGCAAATTTTTTTCTCTTTGCTACATACTTTCCAAGGAATACTGCTGCTACTACAATTAAAATGAAAATAATGAATCCTAACCACCATGCAATTTCAAATAATCTACCAAGCCAAAAAACAACAGCAGAAATAACATAGGATGCACCAAGCCACCAGGCCATCGTTACTAGAAAACCTTTTTTAGTACTTTCACTCTTAGCAGTAGCAACTGCAGCAAAACATGGAAGAGTAAATAAATTATATGCTGCAAACGCGTAAATTGCGGCATTTGAAAGACCAATTGTACCTTCTGTTAAACCAAGCGTATCCATCGTCGCTACAACATCTTCTTTAGCAATCAATCCCGTAATAGATGCTACTGTATATTTCCAACCATCTTCACCAAAACTCCATCCACATGGATAGAACAGATATTGAAGTACACGACCTAAATCTGCTAAAATGCTTTGACTAATATCATCAACCATTCCTTGCCAAAAAGCCCAACTGAAATTTGATAAAAACCAAATTACAATAATAGAAGCAGTAATAATAGTTGAAGCTTTATAAATAAAATGTTTAAATTTTTCCCATAAATGTGCAAATAAGTTTTTTATTTGTGGCAAATGGTAACTTGGAAGTTCCATAATAAATGGAGGTACTTCATTTTTTTTGCTAAAAGCTTTAATAATTAATGCTGATAAAATTGCAACAACAATTCCTAATAAATAAATGGAGAAGACAAAAATATCACCTAGAAAACTACCTGCTATAACAGTTGCAAGCATTGCCCAAATTGGAGCCTTTGCACCACAACTGAAAAAAGGAGAAAGTCTAATTGCCATATCTCGTTCTTTTTCATCTTCTAAAGTTTTGGTTGCCATCATTGCTGGAACCGAACATCCAAAACCCATTAAAAGCGGGATAAAAGCTTTACCCGATAAACCAAATTTTCTAAATGCTCTATCCATAATAAAAGCTACTCGAGCCATATATCCTGAATCTTCTAGAATGGATATAAAGAAAAATAATAACAAAATTTGTGGTAAAAAACTAAAAATTGCATCTAAACCAGAAAGTAATCCATCACAAATTAAACCTGTATACCATGTTCCTTCTGGCATTACTCCAGATACCAAATCAATAATTGAACCAGTTAGCCATCCCATCCAACTTTGTAAGAATACTCCAAGTGATGGAATTCCTGCCAATACAGCTTCTTCACCTTGAGCAACGGCTTCAGCTAAAATATCTTCATATCCCATTCCTGTAAAGAAATTTATCCAACCTTCACTTTTTATTTCAAGATTAAATAAAGAATTTAAAAATAATAAATCTTCACTAAAAACAAAATGGAAAACAATAAACATGAGTACAAGAAAAATGGGAATACTCCAAATTCTGTGAGTTAAAACTTTATCAATTTTATCAGATTTAGTTAAACCATCATTTTTTGCCGATTTTTTAATCACTTTTGCAAAATGCTTCGTAATATATTTATATCTAGCATCCGCTACCATTCCCTCAAAATCACCATCAAATTCATTCTTTTCAAATTTATCTTTTAATGGTTTTACCTCATCATATACATCTTTATGCATATTGATTTCAACCATATCTTCTTCAATTAATTTTACAGCATGAAATAATGGACTTGTTACTTTTTTATCCCTTAATTTATTGGTTGTAATTTGTACTAAATCTTTTAAATTTGATTCAGACAAAACACTAAATCCTTCCCTTTTTGATTTTGCAGTCTCATATGCCACTTGCATTAATTCCTTAATTCCTTGGTTTTTCAATGCTGATATCTCACATACGGGAACACCTAAAGCTTTTGATAATTCTGCAACTCTAATAATATCCCCATTTTTCTTAACTGAATCCATCATATTAAGTGCTACAACTACAGGAATATCAATTTCTAAAATTTGCGTTGTTAAATATAAATTTCTTTCAAGATTTGTTGCATCTATAATATTAATTACGCAATCTGGTTTTTCATCTACAATATAATTTCTAGAAATAATCTCTTCTGGAGTATAAGGTGACAAAGAATAAATACCGGGTAAATCTACAATTTGAACGTGTTCTTCTAATTTTTTATATAAACCTTCCCGTTTATCAACAGTAACACCAGGCCAATTTCCTACATGAGCAGTGGCACCTGTTAAAGTATTAAATAAAGTTGTTTTCCCACAATTGGGGTTTCCAGCAAGTGCAAATTTCATTATTTCATTTCCTCCATTAATACACATTCAGCTTCTGATTTTCTAACCGTTAATTCATATCCTCTAATTGTAACTTCAATAGGATCTCCTAAAGGGGCTAATTTTTTGACAATGATTTGCGCACCTGGAGTAACTCCCATATCATATAACCTTCGCTTTATTTTACCATCAGTTGTAATTTTTTTTACAATTCCCTTTTCTGTAGGTTTCATTTCATTTAAATATTTTTCCATTTTCTTTTTCCTCTCCTATTTGCTTGTTTATTCAACAAAAATCTTTGTAGCTAGGCTTTGATTTAAAGCAAGACGCCCATCTTTAACCTTTAAAATTACATTACCTTTATGAATAGAAACTAAATTAATTTGAGCTCCAACTAAAACGCCTAAATTTTCAAGGTGCCTTTTGGTCTTTTCATCTGCCGATACTTTTTTAATCGTTACATTAGCATCTTCTTGTGCATAAATTAGCGGAATCATATATCTCCTTTCTAGTTAGCAAACGCTAACTTATAAACATTTTTTTATGTTAGCTCTTGCTAACATCAGAAATAGTATATCATTTCTTCACTCATAAGTCAAGTAATTTGTCACAAAAAAGATATCAAAATGAATATAAATTCCTTTTGACATCTTTTAGAAGGAATTATTTTTATACAGAACAGCATATTATGAGATAATTTTTTAAAAATAAAACTATGCCAATTTTTTCTATTTTTATTATATCATAATATTTTTAATAAATAAAGGAGTAGGATGCACGCATCCTATATTTTTCTGTATTTATTGTTAGCATATGCTAACAATAAGATTATATCTAAAAATGAAATTTAAAACAAATCATATGCTTTCTTTTTATTTGTTATTGTTAAAAAAGTAGGATAACTTGCATTTTATGCAATAATGATATATAATTTAAGCGAACAATGTTTAGGAGGTGTTACTTTTGACATTATATGAATCAGCAGAAGACTATTTAGAAAGAATACTTATGCTTCAAAAAGAAGGTATTAATGTTCGCTCCATTGATATCGCACAAAGTTTTAATTATTCAAGAGCTAGCATTTCAAGAGCTATCAGTAATTTAAAAAATAATAATCTAATTCAAATTAGTCCTAATGGTATTATCTCTTTAACTGACGAAGGCTATCAAATTGCAAATAAAATCTATCAACGTCATCTTCTTTTAACCGAGTTTTTCGTCAAACTAGGTGTTCGTGAAGAAACCGCCAAAATTGATGCTTGTAAAATTGAACACGATATTAGTGAAGAAACTTTTCATGCAATTATCAATCATATTAAAAAATAAAAATGTCCCCTTTGGACATTTTTATTTTATAAATAGATTTTACTACCCGATTTTAACCATGTACTCGCATTTGCTCTTAAAATCTGCTCTGCAGTTCTATTAGTCGTTGCTAATACTGTATCGACAGTATCTGTATCTTTTACAATATAAGTATTATTTCGTGGAATTTTAATTGTTTGTCCATCAATTAATTGAAATGTTGCAAAATCATTGTATAAACCAATTAAAACTGGATCTACTCCAAGTTTAGTAGCGATAAGTTCTATTGTATCTCCTGGTTTAATAACATAATTTTCAAAATAATAATCGGTTTCTGCATTGCTATTTTTTGGTACTAACAAAACTTGACCAGGAAAGATAGTATTCGTTGTTAACATATTGATATCTGTTAAATCAGAAACAGTAGTATCATATTTTTTAGCTATATTATATAAACTATCTCCTTTTTTAACGGTATACTCAACATATTCTATTCTTAATCCAAAATCATCGTAATTCATTATTTCCCTCCTCACGATTAATATATGAGCAATTTTTTATTTAGTGACAAAAAAATAGCCTTTGTAGGAATAATTAGACATATAAATGAATATATTTTTGGCGGGGGAGCCTATCTAATTATTCCTAGAAAGACTATTTTTTTATGATTAAAATATTGTCCTTGTAGTGACATCTTTGTCTTATCACTTAAATTATAACACAATTTTGTCCACAAATCAAGTAATTTGGACAAAAAAGGTTATAATAGAGAAAAAAGTGACAAAAAGGGTGATATTTTTTATGAAATGGAATAAACGAATCAGAGACTTGAGAGAAGATAACGATCTAACACAAGAAGATTTAGCCTCTCAATTAGGTATCAGCAAACGAACCCTTCTACGCTATGAATCTGGTGTATCAGAGCCTACTATTAGTGTTTTAATTTCCCTTTCTTTATTATTTAACGTTAGCGTTGATTATATCATAGGCACCAAAGACACAACAGAAATTGATGAAATTAGTATTAAAAATGAATTGGATCATGTCATTCAATCATTAGAAAAAATAAAAAAAGAATTATAAAAAATCTCGTTTAAGTTTGAAACGAGATTTTTCTTTTTATAAAGTATCTTTTTTAATTACCTAAAGTTTCTATTTCATTTTGAATCATTAATAAAAATTCATCAATTGACATCGTAATTGATTCATTAGAACCATGATGACGATACGTAATCTTTTGATTTTCTTTTTCTTGATCACCCACAATAATAGTATAAGGAATCTTTTTAGTCTGACTCTCACGAATTTTATAATTCATCTTTTGATCACGATCATCAATAGTTACTCGTATATCCTTTTTTCTCAATAAAGTTTCAAGATATTTGGCATATTGCAAATGTGCATCATGATTAACAGGAATAATAACTATTTGCTTTGGAGCAAGCCATAATGGAAATGCTCCCGCAAAATGTTCAATTAAAATACCAATAAATCTTTCAATAGAACCAAATAAAGCTCGGTGTAACATAATAGGTCGCTTTTTCTCGCCTGTTTCAGTAATATAATTTAAATCAAAACGTTCTGGCAAATTCATATCAAGTTGGATTGTTCCACATTGCCAAATGCGATTCATCGAATCTTTTAACTTAAAATCTAACTTAGGTCCGTAAAAAGCTCCATCTCCAGGATTTAAAACATATTTTATGCCTTTTTTCTCCATTGCATCAGCCAAAGCCTTCTCTGCTTTATCCCAAGTTGCAATTTCACCAATATATTTATCAAGAGGTCTAGTAGAAAGTTCAATATGATATGATAATTGAAATACTTTATAAACATAATCATATAAATCGATTAAACGACCAATTTCTTCTTCAATTTGTTCTTCAGTAATAAAAATATGCGCATCATCTTGTGTAAAATTTCGAACTCTAAAAAGTCCATTTAAAGCTCCACTTGCCTCATGACGATGAACAAGACCGAGTTCACCAATTCGTAAAGGAAAATCACGATAAGAATGAATATCATTTTTATATACCAACATTCCACCTGGACAATTCATTGGTTTAATGGCAAATTCTTTTTCATCAATGACTGAAGTATACATATTTTCCTTATAATTATACCAATGTCCTGAAATTTCCCACAATTCTTTATTCAACATAATTGGTGTTTGCACAAATTGATATCCAGCCTCAGTATGAATTTTATACCAAAAATTTTCTAAGTTTCGCCTTAAAATCATTCCATTTGGTAGCCAAAAAGGAAAACCAGGTCCAAATTCACTAATCATAAATAAATCTAATTCTTTTCCTAATTTGCGATGATCCCTTTTCTTACGCTCTTCAAGAGAAATAAGATGTTCTTTTAAAGCAGTTTCAGTCGCAAAACAAGTTCCATATATTCTTTGAAGTTGATGGTTTTTAGCGTCTCCTCTCCAGTAAGCACCACTTATACTAAGCAATTTAAAGTTCTTTAACCATTTTGTGCTAGAAACATGAGGTCCACGACATAAATCATAAAAATCTCCCTGTTTATAAATTGTAATAGTAGTTGTATCTTCTAATTCTTCAATCAGTTCTTTTTTATAAATATCATTACTAAATAATTCTAAAGCTTTCTCTTTTGAAACAACTACTCTATGAATGGTTTCCCCCGATGCGGCTAATGCTTGCATCTTTTTTTCAATTTTTGGTAAATCTTCCTCATTCAACTTGATATCACCTAAATCAATATCATAATAAAATCCCTCTTCAATAGCAGGACCTACCCCAAACATTGCATTTGGATATAATTGCTTAATCGCTTGTGCAAGCATATGTGCACAAGAGTGGTTTAAAAGATTTTCATACCCATCTTCTCCACCTAAAATTAACTCTATTTTGCCATCTTCTGTTAACTCTTGACTCATATCAATCAATTCATCATTCAATTTAGCCACCATACATTTTTTAGCAAGACTAAGAGAAATGCTATTTGCAATCTCAAATGGTGTAACGCCTTTTTTAAATTCCCTTTCAGATAAATCAGGAAAAACTATTTTAATCATTTTTTAACCTCCCTAAAAAAATAAAAGCCTTAGAAAAATAAGTAGTCTACACTACAATTCTTCTAAGGACGAAAAATCATACGGCTTTGCTTTGTTTTTCGCGGTACCACCTTAGTTCAAATAATAATTTATCATTATTATTTGCCCTCAATCTCTTTAACGCAGAGCTTTTACGACTATTATTTCTAATAGTAACTCCCAGGGAGTAACAATCAAACTTAATTTAGCTATTTTCACTATCTAGCCTCACTAATAAACTAGTCTTTGATTATCATATCCTGTTCAACGTTTTAATACGAATAAATTATAACACATACAAATCAATAATTCAAGTTATTTATTTTAATTAATTGCGATAATCTTCGTCAACTAATTTCACAAATTCCATTAAAGTTCTTATTCTTTCATAAATTCTAGACGCTCTTAAATCATCAATATCACGATTAGATTCCTTTAAATGAGCCAATAACAATTCTTGATCTAAATTAGAACTCATAAAAGTAAGCCGATTATTCGTCATTCTTTCTTGTAAAATTGCCCCTAAAACCTCATCTCGCAAATAACCAGTTAAAGTCTCCCCACCAAAATCATCTAAAATTAAAACTTCCACCATCTTTAACTGTTCAATCATATCCTCTATTGACCCACTATAAATTGCACTTCTCAACATTCTAGCTAAATCAGGATAATAAGCAAAAATGACCTTATGGTTGTTTTCGGCAAGAGTTTTAGCCAAATAAGCGAGTAAAAAAGTTTTACCACAACCATAATTGCCATGAATATACAAACCTTTTGTTGCTAATTTCTTTTCGTATTTATCAATACAAGTTTTAATTTTATTCAAGATTTCTTTTCTATTTACATTCACATAAATATCATCAAAATTAAAATTTTGAAAACTACAAGCAATTAGTTGCAAATTTTTTTGTTTTTCATCTATCTGTTTTTTCTTTTGCAAATATGGACAAGGCTCATAGTTTAAATCAAACTTTACTTCATCATATGATAAAACAGGAGCATAACCTTCATATAATTGTTTGCATGTATGAAGACCTATACAATTTTGACATTTCTTTTTTCTTAAAACATATGCTAAAATAATATTTAAATTTTTATCTAACAATGATCTATTGATATTATAATCCATAACTATTTTTTTTACATTTTGATCTTTTAATATTTCTTTTATTAACTGATCACGATTTTTTTCTAAATCTATTTCCATACTCTACTCCTTATTATTAGGATTGAAGAAATTTTTTAGTTCTTCTAAATCACCATCATCTGCTAGATTTTGACTAGTTGTTTTATTTTTATTTTGTTTAAGTATATATTCTTGATACCAATCAGGTACTCCTTTTTGAACTTTATTGGTTTTTTTATTCTTTTGCCCTTTTTCTTTATTACTAACATATGCAATAGCATCTGAAGTTGATTTTACAGCAGCTCTTTTCCAAGTATTAATAATTTTTAAAAAATAATTATAAGAAGGAATTTCACCATTCAACTTTTCTATTTCCAAAACATATCCAATTAATACATTTAATACCCCAATACCAATATTTGTGTCTTTTAATAAACGATCAAACATCTCTATTTCTGTACTTGTCAAAGCAATTCCTGATTTATTTTTAACAAATTCATTAGGACTTGCCATTTCTAAATATCTGATTAATTTATCATCAATTGCCGATGATGTTTTCATCATCGTTTTAGGTATGATTCCTAGTTTTTGACCTTTTTCATCATACTTTTTTTTCGCATTTCGAGGTATTTCATCAAATAAAACTTCCTTATATTCATTAACAGATAAAATAATAACATCTTTCATTTCCTCTGGCGTTAATTGATATAAAAAACTATATCTTTTCACCATATTAATAAATTTTTCATCACCAAAATACTCATTTTTAATCACATCATAAGCAGAAACCAAAATCATAAAACGATTAAAATCAAACATCTGATTGTTTATAACAATTCCATTATTCATATTATTCAAACTGGCTTGGGATAAATAAATATTATCTGATAATTCAATATCGTAGACGTCATCAAAAACATGCGTAATATCTTCAAATTTATTAATATCTAATTTTCGCATCATAAATTCTAGATATGACTTTTCATAAGCATCATGACCTATTTGATATTCAAGAAGGGTAGAAAGTTCAATATTATTAAAAAATTTTTCTACATCTAAGGGCTTTTTTAAATAATATACATATAATCCATCTTTATAATAGACATTTAAAAGACCGATTGCTTCTAATTTATTTCTTATTTCCGTTAATTTATTGATTGATCTTAGGCGCATTAATCGAATAATTTTTTCATGTTTATCCACCTCTGATTCAAAAGAACCATCTGGCACTAATGAATATAACGTTTGATAAAGGGAAATAGCCTTATCACCAACAAGTGGCATATAAAGTTTGATTAATATTTTTTGTTCATATAATGCTAAAGGAGAAGAAATCATTACTTCATAATCACTTAAATTAGATAAAGGATAGCGATTATTCATTCCTTTCACCACCAAGATATTTCAAAGTCAACTTGCGATCTAAAATTTCATATAACTTTGCAATAATTTTAATTGGACGTTTCAATGGCAACACATACTTTGCATTAATTTTCATATCAACCCTAATATCATATAAACTCATTTCATTCAAAATAACAATAACTCTTATTCTTTTATATTCGAATAACATTTCATGGTAATAATTATCCACATTTATCATTTTGAAACCTACTTGATTCAAACAACTGGTTATCAAATGTTGCGTAGTATGATAGTCATTATTATAATAATGCGGCTTAAGTCGTTGATCTAACGCATTATCTGATGTTTCAAAATTATTTAAAAAGAATTCTGAAAGTGCCATTTTATTTCTCCTTTTTATTTTAAAATTTTTTGTATTTGTTCTATAGTATAACACAATTCATCAGAATTATCAATTATAAACGTCGCTTTTTGGCATTTTTCATCTAATGGCATTTGTGATTGAATCATTTTTTCAGCTTCTTCTTGGGCAAGATGATTTCTTTTCATCAATCTATCTAATTGCACTTCACTATTGGTATACACGCACCAAATTTCATCACATAACTTTTCAAAACCTGCTTCAAATAACAATGGTACACTTAAAAAAATTACTTTATCTTTAGATAAATTTATTTTTTTTTGGCAAATATCGTACACTAAAGGATGAACAATATGATTAATCTTTTGACGAATCTGATCATCATTATATATCATTTTTGATAAAACTGCATCATCAATTTCTTGTTTTTCATTTAAAATTGTAGAGCCTAATTCTTTAACAAGTCCTTTGTAAATACTTGTTTTTTTCATTTTTGCTTCTTTCACAATCTCATCGGCATCTATTACTTGATATCCTTGTTTTTTCAAATAATGAGTAACTGTTGATTTGCCCGTAGCAATCGAACCAGTAATACCAATAACTTTAGGACCTCTTCTTTTTTGACAATTAGAACAAAAATAAGTCCCCCTACCACAAACAAATTCTTTTTTGATAATCGTTCCACAAACCGGACATGGTTGTTTTTCCTTAGAATGAACAAGTAATTCAAGTTGAAAAAGACCTGTTATTCCCAAACTTGAAGTATAACTTCTAATTGTTGTTCCTCCCGCTTCAATCGCTTTAGCCAAAACTTTTTTAGATGATTCTAAAATATTATTAGCATCTTCTAAGGTTATTTTATTGGATGGCATTTTGGGGTCTATTTTACTCATAAAGCAAACCTCATCCACATAAATATTGCCAAGTCCACAAATAATTTCCTGATTTAATAAGGCTCCTTTAATTGGTTCTTGTTTTTTTTGCAACAAATTATATAATTCATTTTTGCTAAACGTCTCATCATTTGCTTCTTTACCAAGTTTGGCTAATGCAGGATATTCCATTATTTGCGTTTTTTGAATTGTTTCTAATACTGCCATTTTACCAAATTTTCTAGTATCATGGTATCTAAAACTAATTTTCTCATCTAAAGTAAAAATAATATGTTCATGTTTGATACGTTCATCATTTAAGGTTTTTAAGAAAAATTTACCTTCCATTCTCAAATGACTAATAATAGTATAGTCATCTAAAATAAATAGTAAATATTTGCCATATCGATCAATTTTTCTAAATGTTTGCCCAATTAGACTTTTTTTAAATTTTTCAACACTCGTATTTTCCAAGATTTTATCATAATAAATTTCAATATTAGTTATTTTTTTACCAATAATTTGGCCTTCTAAAGTTCTTCGAACTGTTTCTACTTCTGGTAATTCTGGCATATTCTTCTCCTATTTTAAATCCCAAGTCTTGCCAACCTCTACATCAACATCTAATTTTACACCAATATCCACGGCGGTTTCCATTGTTTTTTTGACAAGATTTTTAACTATTTCTAATTCTTCTTGTGGACAATCGATAATTAATTCATCATGAACTTGCGCAACTATTTTGGAATTGAATTTTCCTTGTTCAAATTCATTTTGAACTTTAATCATTGCAATTTTCATAATATCAGCAGCGGTCCCTTGAATTGGGGCATTCATACTTGCCCGTTCTGAAAACTTTCTAAGTGCCGCATTAGAACTATTAATTTCTGGCATATACCGTCTTCGATTATAAAAAGTTGTTGTATACCCTCTTGCTTTGGTTTCTTCAACACATCTGTCTAAATAAGGTTTAACCTCTGGAAAAACTTCAAAATATTTTTGACTAAAAAGACTAGCTTCTTTTTGAGAAATATGCAGTTCACCAGACAATCCCCAATCACTCATTCCATAAATAATACCAAAATTGACAGCTTTAGCCATTCGTCGCATTTCTTTTGTAACCTGTTCTAAATCAACATTGTATATTTTTGCTGCTGTATTAGCATGTAAATCAATATCACTATTGAAAGTTTCCTTCATGGCAAAACAATTAGAGGCACTAGCAAGAATGCGCAGTTCAATTTGGGAATAATCTGCACTCACTAAATAGTTATTATCACTTGATGGAATAAACATACTTCTAATAATTCTGCCTTCTTCGGTTCTAATTGGAATATTTTGAATATTTGGTTCTGTTGAAGATAATCGCCCTGTTTGAGTCAACGATTGTTTGAAAATCGTATGTACTTTGCCATCTGTTTGATTTATTTCCGCTAATAATCCTAAAACGTAAGTAGAATATAGTTTAGCATATTTTCGATATTCTAATACTAAACGAGGAACCGGATGTCTTTTTGATAATTCTTCTAGTACTTCAGCAGATGTGGAATAGCCAGTCTTATTTTTTTTGCCATGCCCTAATTGCAAATCTTCAAAAAGAACAACTCCTAATTGTTTTGGCGAGGCTACATTAAAACTATATCCTACTAAATCAAAAATTTCTTTTTCCATCTTTTTCATAGAAGCATTGAAATATTCTCCTACTTCTTTTAGTTTATCTTCATTCACTTTAAAACCATTTATTTCAACTAAACCCAATATTTTAGCTAGTGGTAACTCAATATCATAAAATAAAGCTGTTTGATGATTTTCTTCTAACTTTTTATCAATTATTTCCTTTAAATTGCATACCAAACTTCCTTTATCCAAAACGTAATTAGCCACAATGGTTTCATCTGGAACAACATAAGTGGTTTTTTTACCATAGATTTCCTCAAAATAAGGAAGTTTCGTTGGCATAAATCTCTCAATAATACTTTTAATATCACTCGTTATATAAGACGGATTTACAACATAAGCGGCAAGTACAACATCAAAAGCAAGATGTTTTAAATCAATACCCAAATATTTTAAACTTACATACGTTTTTTTCGCATCTACTGTATAGATTATCAAATCAGATGATAGTAATGATTTCAATTCATCATTATCTATATAACGTTTATCTAAATAAAAACCTCTTTGATCAATAATAAGACCTATACCAATAATGGATGATTTATGATAATTCTCACCATCTAGTTCAACTTCAATGACAATTTTTTTGGCATCTTTTAATGCGGTAAGTGTTTGTGGTAAATCATTCAAATAATATTCTTTTTTCTCATCAAGAGTTACATTTTCTTCTATTCCTTCTTCATTTGAGGACTGAAAACTCATTTTTTTCAAAAAAGAATTAAATTCTAATTTTTCAAAAAAATTTCTCAACTCCATTAAATTAGGTTTTCTTAAACGCGTTTCTTCTTCAAGAATATCAATTTTAGCATCAAGTTCTAATGTAGCAAGCATCTTGGTTCTCAATGCAATTTCCTTTTCTTCTTTAAGAGTTTGGGATAATTTTCCTTTAATTTGATCAGCATTTGCAATAATATTTTCTAAAGTTTGATACTCATGTAAAAGTTTAATAGCTGTTTTATCCCCAACACCGCTAATACCAGGTAAATTATCAGATTTATCACCAATTAATCCTTTATAATCAGTTAATTGCTTTGCCTCAAATCCCATTAAATCTTTAAAATTTGTTGCATTATATTCTTCTAAATCTGTTATCCCCTTTTTATTCAAAAAAACTTTTACATTGTTACCGACTAATTGCAATAAATCCTTATCACCGGATATAATAACAATCTCATCAAAGGTTTTCGCAAAACGTTTAGCCATCGTGCCTATCAAATCATCAGCTTCATAATCATCAGCTTCAAGTCTTTTAATATTTAAAATATCTAGATATTCTTTAATAAAAGGTATTTGCATGGAAAATTCTTCTGGCATTGGTTTTCTGCCACCCTTATATTCTTTATACGTTTGATGGCGAAAAGTTTGTTTTCCTTTGTCAAAAGCAACAAAAATATGGGTTACACCTTCAATTGTTAAAATTTTATTCATCATATTCACAAAGCCATATATTGCATTTGTATAAAGATTATCGCTTGTTTTCATTAAATTACCTGTATATGCTGTTGCATAATATGCTCTAAACATAATACTATTGCCATCTAATAAAATTAGTTTTTTCATGCCAAACACCTCAATCAATTTTTAATAATTTTTTCTATTTTTATTTTACCACAAATTGATAAAAAAATATCGAATATTAGAAATTTTTTTCACGCATAATAATTTTGGTGATAAAATGTTTAAAAAAATCCTATTAATTTTGCTTTTTTCTCTTAATTTTTTTATACAGACAAGTACAACAATACTTTTGCCCACAACTTATGTTAATAATAGTACTGATGAATTTTTTGAAATGATTTCTCAATATGAAAGTTTTAACGAAAAATTATTTGATTTATATTATCAAGAATATCAAGTAAACAACAATATTATTTTATCACTAAATAAAGTGAATTATCCTAATTTTTTCAATGATCAAAAAATATATAATAGTTTTACTTTTAAGGGAGGACTTTTTGTAAATAAAAATTATTATTTACAAAACAACTATATCCCCGATACTTTAATTCCTGTAACGATTACAAAAATTAATCGCAAACAAGAAACGATGCTAATTGATAAAACAACTCTAACCTATGCTAAAGCAATGTTTGATGAAGCCTCATCAAAAGGATTAAACTTAGTTGTTTTTTCGGCTTATCGAAGTTATATTAAACAAAACGAAATTTATAATAAAGCATCTGATAAAAATTATGTTGCTCAAGCAGGATTTTCCGAACATCAAACAGGCAAAGCCATTGACATTGCAACACTTGATACAGGACTGAGTATTCATTTTGAAAATACAAAAGAATATGAATATTTAACTAAAAATGCCCATAGATTTGGCTTTATTAAAAGATATCCTAAGGATAAAGAAAATGTGACAAAATATCCTTATGAATCATGGCATTACCGATTTGTCGGTCAAGATTTAGCAACATTTATTTATGAAAATAATCTAACTTTAGAAGAATATATCTATATGTATGTAGAATTAAAATAGCACCTATTCTAAACTTTTCTCATATTATACAATGAGGAAGGAGTTTTGCTAGATGTACTATTCATATTTACCATATCAAAACCAAACGCGCCTTTGGCTACCACTTTTAGCCGGTGCTGCTATTATAACTGCCCCTTTTTGGTTAGGTGGCAGAAATAATTGTTGTAATAATCAGCCATACCCTTATCCACAACCATACCCACAACCATATCCACAGCCTTATCCGCAACCGTATCCACAACCATACCCACAACCGTATCCATACCCTTATCCATATCCAGTAACAACGCTTACATAATGTATTTTTTTGACAAATTATTTTTTTCTTGATATAATTAAGATACAAAAAAGTTAATAGAGGTAGCGGTGCAGAAGAGTAACCATTCGAGCAGGCATGCAAGGAAGATGGCCAAAGGCAATCACCGCCGAACGTTTAATTTAGGCATAAATTATTCGTGGGGTTATAGGAAAAACTTATAACACTCCTACATTTAGTAGAGGCGCTAATTGATTTTACATAGTTATTTTAATTAGTAAAAAGCGTCTAGACGCTTTTTTGTTTTTTATAAACAATACATATAAGGAGAAAAATGATGAAAAAAGTATTTATTTTTATTACTTTACTATTTGCCTGTTTATCTATTACAGGATGTAAAAAAATTAAATTTGATGAATCTAAAAAAATTTTAGTAGTCGGTTTAGAATGTAACTATGCACCCTTTAATTGGACTGAAACTTCAAAAACCTCAACGAATTGGCCAATTGAAAATGTTAGTGGAGCATATGCGGAAGGATACGATGTTCAAATTGCTAAACTTTTATGTCAAGAATTAGGCTATGAACTCGTGATTAAAAAAATTGAATGGGATGGTTTAGTACCTGCTTTAGATGCCGGAACAATTGATGTCATAATAGCTGGAATGAGTCCTACCGAAGAAAGAAAACTATCAATTGATTTTACAAATGCTTATTATAATACTAAACATGTGATTTTAACCACAGCGAATTCTGTATTTGCAAATGCAACAACTTTTGCTCAATTAAATGGTGCTAGAGTAGTAGGACAAAAAAATACTACTTATGATACTCTTGCTAAACAAATTGCTGATAAAGCTACCAATAAAGATTGCACTTACCTCACTCCTTTAGCAAGTGTTCCTCTTATTATTAATGCTATAACTTCTAATGCTGCTGATTTAACAGTTTTAGAAGAACCCGTTGCAAAAGGTATTGTAGCTTTAAACCCTAATCTTACTTATTTTACATTGAATGAAGAATTTGATTTAGATCCAGCTGATACAATGGTATCAATTGGTCTTAGAAAAATTGATGATAAATTAGAAGAAAAATTAAACACTGCACTTGCTACCATTACAGAAGAAACTAGAATGAGTTTAATGCAAAACGCTGTCAATAACGGAAATAGTGAGAGCTAATTATGTCTAAATTTATTATTATTTTAGATGAATATGGACTCTTAATTTTAAAAGGCGTTGGTGTTACTCTCCTCTTATCTATTATGGGAACTATTTTAGGTCTTATCTTCGCTTTGATTTTAGGAAGTATAGTTAGTTTAGAGGATTCTCCCTTCGACAATAAATGGCAAAAAAATATAAAACAATTTTTAAAATGGGGAATTAATATCTATGTAACAATTTTTAGAGGAACCCCTATGATTGTTCAAGCTATTATTTTCTACTATTCATTTTTAAAAATGGGCATCAATTGGTCCCCTATCATAGCTGGACTTTTTACTGTAACCATCAATACTACCGCATATTTAACAGAAGTAATTAGAGGCGGAATTCATTCTGTGAATAAAGATCAAACCGAAGCTGGTTTATCTATTGGACTATCGCGGTTTCAAACCTTTATCTATCTTGTTTTACCACAAGCCCTTAAAAACGCAATGGCATCAATCGGTAACGAATTAGTGATAAATATTAAAGATACCTCCGTCTTAAGTGTTATTATGATAATGGATTTATATAATGCATGTATGATGGCAGCTGGTAAATATTATTTTTTCATTGAGTCAATGTTAATTGCTGCCGCAATCTATTTATTTTTAACAATGTTTTTTACCATCGTTTTGCGTTTTATCGAAAAAAAGATTGGTGCTCCTTTAAAACAATTATCAAGTTCTAATTAGGAGGCATACAAATGGAACCAATGATTAAATTAGAAAACATTCATCAAGAATTTGATGGTGAAACTATTCTTGATAATATAAATTTAAATATTTATGAAGGAGAAATTGTAACAATTATAGGTCCTAGTGGTGCTGGTAAATCAACTCTTCTTCGTTTCATTAATTTGCTTAATCGTCCTACTAGTGGTAAAATATACTATTTAGGCGAAGATATCATTCAAAATAGAAAAAAACATCATTATTATCGCTCCAAAATTAGTATGGTATTTCAATCGTTTAATCTTTTCAATAATTATAGCGTTTTAAATAATTGTACTTTAGGATTAAGAAAAGTGCTACATATAAAAAAAAGTGAAGCAAATCTAATTGCTAAAAAATATTTAAAAATGGTAGGCTTAGAAAATAAAATCAATGCAAACATTTCAACTCTTAGTGGTGGTCAAAAACAACGAGTAGCAATTGCAAGGAGTCTTTCAATGAATCCTGATGTAATTTTATTTGATGAACCAACAAGTGCTCTAGATCCAGAAATGGTTTCAGAAGTTCTAGATACAATTAAAATATTGAAAAATAGTGGCAAAACATTAATTATAGTAACGCATGAAATGTCATTTGCAAAAGAGGTTTCTTCCCATGTTATTTTTATGGCAGATGGAAAAATTGTTGAACAAGGTACACCATATGAGATTTTTGATCATCCTCAAAATACTCGTACTAAAGAATTTTTAAAAAGATTTACTTAATAAAAACACTTTAGCAAATTGTTTTTTGCTAAAGTGTTTTTATTTTATATTGAGCATTTATTTTTAAATAATTATATTTTATCCCCTTTTCTTTTTCTATATTTAATAAACTATGATAATATCCTATCATCTGTCTACCATCTATTATTTGATACCAATAAATTGGTAACTGATGATATTTCAACAAATGTTTTTTTCCGTAATGATTTTTAAAATACTCATCTATTGTGTGACCAAATATTCTTTCTAATTGCTTCATACCATCAATTCCCATCTTATGAATGATCAAAAATTTAATTTCCTTAATGACTGTTTCTATTTCATTAAATGATTTCAGATCTAATGGCGTAACATAATTATGTATTTGATACCTATCAAATACAACTCCCATTAAATAGGATAACAAATTTTCGATAATATGCCCAATAGTATGTTTATTCTGTTGATTGGTATTTACATAACTCGTATTCATTTTAAAGATATGATTATAGATGTCGTTTAATTGCTTTTCTTCTTTTTCTATTTGTCTGTACAAATCATCCATTTGTAATTTATAATTTTTGATATTTTCATCAAAACTAACTGCACAATTATACCCATTATAAAAATCATTTGCTTGATAATGCCATGATAATTCATCTTGCGAATCAAGCCATTTAGCCTTATTGATTAAACTTTCAACCAATCTATTGATCTCATGTATTTTATTTTTTTGAATAATTATTGGTAAATTGGCAATATTGCCTACTTGAAAATTAACTGTAGGGGCTAGTGCTGACAAATAAAAAAAAGCTACACTACTAGAAAGATAACCTAAAATATATTTCTCTAAAGAAGAATCAACAAAAAGGGATGATCCCGAAACATCAAAAACATATCCCTCTTCTTTGTATCTAACATTAAAACTATTAAACCCAAATAAAGACCAAGTAATACCCTTTTTAAAATAATACTCTTTAGAAGGTAAATGATTGCCTTGTTTTTGCAATGCTTGATATGCTTTCTCATCAAATTGAATAACTAACTTACTTGTTGCATACCATTTTGTCTTATCACCGCCTTTATTATATGGAGCATATTTTTTTTTACTATTTAAAAAACTTTCTACTGAATGACAATGAAATCCAATACTGCTAGGCTCAACTTCATACCACCATCTTACATAATTTTTATTATCTCCCGTGGCCAATCCCTGTCTTATATGAGTAAATGACCCTAATTTAGGTTGATGTATTAAAATATGATATTCATTATCATTTAACCAATAAATAAACGGATAATGATTGAAGTTTAAAAATTTTTTAGCAGATATTTTATAATAATTTTTTTGTTCTTTTAATCCTTTTTCTTTTTCAGAGATAGTTTCATACTCTGTTAGCTTAATAAAAAGACTCTCTTCGCTAGTTTTTTCTTTCTTAATAATAAAAGCACATGCCAAAGCATTATAAGCATTTAAATTTTCAAAAGTATTTTTTCCTAAATGTAACAAAGATTTGATTTGAAAATGAGTTAAAATATACTTTCTCAAACTACTAAATGATTTAATAAACATCCATGTATGTAAAGTTAACATAGCAAGATAACCAGAGGGAACTAAAAAATCCAAACATCTTTCTATAAAGGCCGTATATAATTCTGATTTAGCATATTGATAATTCTGATTCAAATAATGAAGAATGCTACTTGGTAAAACTTTACGTCCCATATAAGGAGGATTGGTAATAACGATATCATATTTCATCTTTAACAAAATTGCTAATTCAACAATTTCTTTTTCTTCTTGACAAGTCACCAATTGAAGTAAACTAGCATAATCATAATCGGGGACTTGAATTAAACTACCTATTAGACTAGCATCTTTCATTGTTTCAATTAACACATTTACTTCATGTAATTTACTCCTTTTGATATTAGGTGTTTGAATACAAACAAAATTAGGTACTACTAAATTGTCATCATCTAAATAAGTTGGACATAGTTCAATCGCTTTCATTAGAAAGATAAATTTTGAAAGATTGATAACGCTTGGGTCAATATCAAATCCATATAATTGTTTAGAATAAATCTGCTTAATACTCTCTTTTATATCTTGATTACTGTCTTCTTGATACTTTTTCATTAAAATTTCAAATATTTCTAACAATAAATGCCCTGTCCCTAAACATGGATCTAAAATTTTACAAGTTTTAAAATGAATATCTTTGTCTATTTTTTCAATCAAACTATACTTAGCCCCATTAACCGGAATAATATTTTCAACCATATATCTAGCAATCCATTTTGGGGTAAAAATTTGTGTTACCATCGTAATGTTTGTTTTATCAATTTCTACATTGCTATTTCGATTTGTGTATTTAAAATGCATAAACCTTTCATAATCTTTAAAATCTTCTTGATAGTTCATGATTTCTTCAATTGGTGTTGAAGACTTAATATTTTCTTTTAATAATTTGATTATATCTTGATTATAAAAATGATAAGGATAATTCATTTCTAATTCTTCAATATTATCATCAAAAATATGCTTAAAATATTGATTTTGTCTAATACAAAGATTCATAATATTCTCTTTATCATATGACTTAATTTGAAAAATTTTCCTAGCGACTAAAAACTCAATCGTAATAATTCTTTCAAACCATTTTTGAATTAGATGATTCTTATCTAAATCTTGATATAATTGGCTAATAAGACGTGCAATAAAAGTATTTGTATTTGTAACACTCATTTCATCACCTACTTATTTATATTGTATCATAACTTTTTTTTAAAGCCAAGAAATATAAAACAATTATTTTATGCAAACAAAAAACTGCATAGTGAATTACTATGCAGCAATATCTGGTCCAAGGATAATTGTTAATGTTGTTCCAACATATTCAATTCTAATCTTCATATCATCTTCTCTTTTGGCATTATAAAAATAATATAAATAAGTATTGTTATCATCTAATTCTTTTTGTTCACTACTATCAATTACAAATCCATATGTTTTCATATTATTTAAAATTATATGAAAGGCTGCATTTGTAATATTCTTATAAACAATACTTAATTCATTATTATCTTCATATGCTAAATAAAATTCACCATATTTGATTTCTTCCATTCCTTCTAAATATTCATGTTCAGCTGGCCAATGATCATAACTTTGTGGTTTTTTGACAACTTCATAATCTAGATATTCTTGTATATCACCAGAAAATTCTAAACTAGTTACCTCAAAATAATTGTTACTACCTGATAAATCAATTTTTTTTCTTAAACAAATTCCTGTTTCCATCTCAACATAATACTCTTCTGTATATAAAATACCATCCGTTGTTATATCTCTTTCATACATATTAATAGTATAATCTAAAAACTTTTGATTTTCTTTAACATAAAAAGTAATATCAACATTATCAATATGATCAACAAGCAAAGTAATAAAATTATTTTCTATTTCACTTACAGTATCACTAACTGTTGTAATACTTCTTGTTTGATTCTTTATATCTACATCATACCATGTATGATTATTATTGTTATATAATAAAGCTTTTGACGTATTATTTTCATTTAATAAGCAAAAAAAGCCATCAGTTGATTTGATTAAATGGACATCGCTGTCTTTAAATTTTATTTTTAAATCATATGAGTTATTAAAATATTCTAAAACTGTTTTCTTGCTTTTAAATAAATTAGGATCAGCCATTTGCAAATTTTCATAAGCAAAATATGGATCTAAAAAGTTATCTCCAATTTCAAGTTTATCTATTTTACAAACAATTTTTTGTTCTCCTGTATCAATACTGAAATACAAACATGCACCTGTTTGATTATCAATATAATAGGTTTCACTAGCCTCATTTTTTTCTCGATAATATTCAGTAACCTCACGATTTAAATATGTATTGGCTCTTTTTTCTAATGATGAGATTTTTGAATTTGAAGTATGATATGTCAAAATATAATATATATTGTCCAAATAGGATGAAAAATCATAATTTCCTACCACTAGAGTCTTTTTTTGATTTGTATTATCCACTCGATAAGAAAGATGATTCGTTTTATCATAAAATACATAAATATTTTTATCACTATCAGCTAAATAATATCCCTTTGAAGTTTTTATCAATTCAAAACGAATTCCATTAAAATTAGCCACAATATCAAAAGTACTAATATTTTGTTTGATTTCTTCTACTGATTTAAAATTGTTTTTATTTTTTTTACAACCACTAATGCTTATAGAAAGAAATACTACTATGAAAAACAAAACGATTTTTTTCATATTCTCTTCTCCTTTCTTTTCTTTTATTATAACACATTTTCTTCCCTTTTAGCAAATTTTTCTTTATTTTTTTATTATTTAATATATTTTTGCCAAAGTGATGAAATTTCATACATTGGTTCTGGTTCAATTCTAGTATTAGATTTATGCTTTGTTCCTCTAACAACTAGTTCAATAGAAATAATTTCACCAATTTTAGAAAGAAAATCTTCAATTTTTGAATAATCAAAAGCTGCACAAGAGAAAATATCAAAATAAGCATGTTGTGTCTTATAGTCATAATGAATAGAAATATGGCTTTGAGCAATGACGATAATACCTGATAGATAATCAGGATTTTCTACTTTATCTTTAATTACATAAGGTCTTGTAATTGGATCCATATCAATTTTATAAACAAATTTATCTAAAAAATCATAACATTCATCCATTGAAAAAGTTTTATCAATTTTTAATTCCGCAAGACAATGAGGACCAAAATTATTGTTTGGATCAAAAGGGAGTTCAATATTAGCAAATTTTCTTCGATCGCTTGTTGAAATCGTCGATATTTTACGATTAAAGGGGAGTAATGCTTCAAGCAAGTCAACTAATAAGTCAGAATCAAAACTCTTGGTTGAAAAAACATCAACAAAATAACACTCCCTTAAAGGAAAAGTGTGAATGGTAATATGTCCACCTTTTAATAATAAAAAACCACTAACCCCAATATCTTCTTTTACTCTTCCATAATAATAAGGAATTAAATATGGATTGGCAATAGGCTCTAATCCTAAACGATAAGAAAGTTTATTTAAAGTATCATTAATATATACTAAATTTTCCAAATTATGATTTTTACTTCCATAGCAATCAATCATTGTATGTTTCATTATTTATTACCTCTTACAAATTTTTGATAAAATATTTCATATAATAATTTCAATCCCAACCATGATGTAATATCATTTACATCAAGAAGAGGAGAAATTTCAACTAAATCCATCGCCATTACATTTAAATTAGTAAATACTTCTTTAAAAAATTCACGCATTTGTAAAGGTGTTAAACCAAAAGTTTCAGGAGTACCTGTCCCTGGTGCATAAGAGGGATCAATGGCATCAATATCAAAAGACAAATAATAAACAGCCTTTTTATCATGTTTTTCTTTAATCATTTTAACAACTTCTTTAGCTCCTAATTCTCTAAACAAATCTGCTGTTATGACTTGAAGTTTAGAATTTTTTTCCTTAAATTCTACTTCTCCTTTTTCGTAACTCCTAATTCCTACCATATGAATATCTGTTTCTTGATAACCATTTTCAATAGCCCTACGATTAGGACAAGCATGACTTGTTTTACTACCCATATATTCATCTAAAATATCCATATGTGCATCAATATGAATAATTACCGGAGTTAACCCCATACGATGATATTTTTCATAAAAAGCTTTTTCTAACGGAATACTGATAGAATGATCACCACCAAAAAATAGCATAAATTTATTATACTTTAAAATTTCATGGGCCTTTTCTTCTAATTCTTGATAAAATTTCTCTTTAGAACTACTAGGTGATACTTCACAATAATCATAAATTTTCACCTTTTCTAAATTATGAAAATTTGCGTCAAATGGTGGTAGATATCTCGATAATTCTTTTAGTTTCTTTGGAGCATGGCTAGTACCACTACCACAGGAGCAACTTAAATCATAGTTAGCACTTCCTAAGATAATATTTGCTTCCTCAATATGATTCGTTTTTAATTCACGAAAATCGTTATAATCCATTTTTGTACCTCAATATTTTATGTCTTTTTTTAAACAGGATAATTATATCATAACTGCTAAGTTTAGTCTAGTTATTATCACTAATTTTTTAGGTTAAAAAATTAAAATGTGGATAATTGTAAAAACAACTATCCACGCTTTTTAGTCGTTCCTTTTTTTCTTAATCTTTGATAAGGATTCATATAGTAATTAGGGTTATATCCATAGTAAGGATACGGCATACCATAATATGGATTATAACTTGGATATTTCTTATTTTTATTTATAGGATTATGATTCATATTTTGTGTAACCTCAGGTTTTTCGTTTTGTTCTAAAACATTTACAACAATTTCATCATTCAGATGAGGTTCTGAAACTGGTTTAATATAATCAGTTGCTTCTAATTTAGGGTAATATTCTTCGATAAATGGTTCAGTATTATCAAGTTCAGTTTGAACAATTTCTGGAATTTCTGGCAACCTTAATTTTGTTCCTGGAATTAAATTATTCCAATCTTTAATATGATGATTAATTTTAATAATTTCTTCAGTAGAAAGATTATAAATACTTGCGATTTTCTCAATTTTTTCATTTACTCTTACAATATGAGTATTCATTTATTCACTCCCTAAAAAAAATCGTTGGACACCAACGATTTTTAATTTTCATTAATGAAATCTTCATTAATTTCATTTTCAAAATTATCGATGGTATCAAATGTATCATTACAATTATATACGTTTACCATCATCTTGGTTTCACCGATAATTTCAGCAAGTGCATCAAACACGACTTCGACCTCAATATTACCATCGTTTATGCAAGCATTAGTACATGTAGGTTGTTGCAATATTCTAACTATAACATCTTTATGATCGGTGGTTGCATCACAAACGATATCCCTCACCTTGATGACGCCTTGATAGGTAGTTTTAGCACGGGCAATTTCTGTTTGAGTATTATTATCATATGCATACCAAATATTTATTTCAAAGTTTCCAAATAATTCCACTTGTTTTTCATTCTGAGTAGCCTCAAATTCATGATTAATTACCCAACAACCTAAAACACTATATGGTGGATTATCTGGAGTTATAGTTTCACAAATTCTAAATGTCTTACGACCCTTTGCAAGTACGGCTCTAGTAACAATCTCGCGAACTTCACTCATCTATATCCCTCCTCAATAAAAGTATATGAAAAGTTTGATAAACTTGTGACAGAAAGATTTAATTTAAATGATACAATATATTGTATTCTAAATCGTTCCATTTAGCACAATATTTTGCTAAAATATGAAAGTTTTTTATTATACATTATAATAATTAACTGTTTAGATTAAATAAAGGTTCGACGATATTCAAAAAGAACAACACCATCATGAACAACATAGTATTCTTCATTTACTACTAACTCTTTAGCATCATATTCTTCCACTAACAATTCTAAAATTTCTTCATTTTTTAATGTTTGAAATATTGCTACATATTGATATTTTTTTAAATAATACGTTTGAAAAAATTCTAATTTTTCTAACTTTATTAATTTTACCTCCTCTTTTTGTTCTGGAAGGTAATGTTTATTCTCACTAAGCGTTCTTAAAGTTTTTTTAGCAACTAAAACAATGATAAAAATAATCATTAAAAAAGCGATTATAAAAATTGATAAAACTATTAAAATGACTTTATCCATTTTATCACCCCGCTCAATTATAACAAATAACGGAGTAATTTGTCAATTACTCCGTTATTAAACTACATATTCATCGCTTTATAAATAGCATTAATTACTGTATCAGAAGTATCTTCTGAATAGCACCAGCACATAATACCAACACCTTCCATACTTTGGGCATATTGATATTTAGCAATAATTGCTTCTTCACTATCATAAGTCACAAAAATTCCATCCGCACTACTATATAAATAAGAACCAACTAACTTATTATTATCATATTCTGTGTATTTTTGATATCTACCAGTCGCAAGTAAAGCCTCAATTGCATTACCATATAAAGTTCCTGAAGCAAATGAACCAGGTATACCAGAAATCTGAGTTAAAGTTCCTGCCACACCCAAATAAGGATAGGTCGTTGATACAGATTGTCCAGTTACTTTATATGCCTTACCATATCCCGCACTACCAATAATAATTTTATTTCTCGATAGCCCCAAAGAAGTAAGTCTTGTCACACCATAATCGCAACCAAAACCATACCCTCTATCATAATTAGATTTGTAAAGAGGAGATAAATGGGTAGTCGTATCCGTTTTATTCATATCATAAGACATTATATTAATATAATCAACGTATTGATCTAAAGTTACAAAATCAAAACGATCACTTGATGTACCCCAAGATGATGCAGGAACAGCCGCACTTAAGAAATAAGGAGTTCCACCAGCATCTTGACGTAAAGTCATTTCTTCTCGTAAATCTTTCATTAATTGATTCATTCCTGTTGCATTAACCTTTACACTTTCAGAAACTGATTCCCAGTCAATATCAATACCATCTAAATTATATTCTTCCACCAAATCCATTAAATTATTAACAAATTTTTGGCGTAAAGTTGCATCAGCCGTAATAGTCATAAATGCTTTACAAGTATCAGTAGAAACACCATTTACACAAGCAATAATTCTTACATTATGATTTTTTAATTCTTTGACTTCTTCTAAATAGCTAGTATCAGTTAAATAACAACTTCCATCCGCGTTTGGTACAACAAAGGCATAGTAAACAATATCTAAAGCCTCTTTGGTCGTTTCAGAAAAGATCGTTCCATCTAATTGATACCTCTCATTATATTGTTTATAAGCATACATCGCACCAACAGAAAAATAAGTTGCAACTGGTGTGGAAGGTAAATCTTCAAATAAAACTGGATCAACGGTGATTTGTTTTGATTTTTCTTCCTCATCACCATTTTTATACGCTATTTTTACAGAAACTGTTATCGTTTGTTCTTTATGTGTTTGATATACTTTGGAAATCGTTCCCATTCCATTTTCAATATGGTATAGATTAGGATTGGAAGTACTCCATGTAAAGGTTGCTTCATCATTTTCTAAAACTAAGGAATCTTTCGTATATGAATTGGCTTGATCACTAACACAATTTAAAATCTCACTAGTTGGCAAATTACTATTATCTATCATCCATCCAGCATATAAGGTAATTGTATCAGAAACAGTTGAAATGATTTCCCCTGTACAATTCGCATTTGTAAAAAAGCCGATAAAAAGATATCCATCTTTTTTTGGAGTACCTAAGGTATTCATTCCCTTATAGACTCCTTTATAAAGTTGATCTGAAACTAAAGTTGTTCCTTCTAAAGTACCTCCATCAAGATAGAAAAATACTTCATACTCTTTATTTTTAATGAGATCTTGCAATTTTGCTTCAGCAGCCTCTAAAACATCTAAATTAGTAACATAACTCTTAACCGTTGCACTTAAGGCATTATATTTATTTCTAGCATTCACAATAACATCTTGGTCATCTAAAGTTATTTCATCCACACTTGGCAAAGCAGAGATTAAATTAATAACAACTTCTGCCTTTTCTTTATATAATTCAATTTGTTCTAATTCTACTATTTTTTGTTCTAATCCTTTTAATTTCTCTAAATTCGTCACATACACTTTAGCATCATCGGATAAACGATTATACCAATTTCTAGCATTACTAATTCTTGCTTTATCCTCTAAAGTTACTTCTTCTAAAGAAGGAAGCGATGCAATTAATTCATCTACATGTTTCGCATCCGTTTTTAACCCTTCAATATATTTCAATATCTCCATTTGTTCTTCTGCTTTTTCTAAAATCTCTAAATTAGTAACGAGTGCCTTAGCATTATCTGATAAAGTACCATATTGATATCTAATATTTTGAAGCATTGTTTTATCATCAATCGTTAGATTTTCAATACTTGGTATAGCATAAATCATTTCAACAATTTCAGCTGCTAATGCTTTATCTTGCTCATCTTTTTCAATAATAGCCATTTGCGCTTCTGCTTCTTCTAAAAGTGCAAGATTCGTAATTTCTTTTTTCTGTTCTAAACTTAAAGCTTCATATTCTTCTCTTGCTTGTTCTACTAAAGTTTTATCATGAATTGTTAAATCGTGAGAAGATGGCAAATTGTTAATCAAATCAATAACTTTCTTGATAGCTTCCTCTTCATTTTCTAATTCAACAATTCTAGCTTCTAAATCAAGTAGTTTATCATAATTCGTAACAAATGCTTTAGCTCCTTCTTCTAATTCTTCATATTTTTCTCTTGCAGCAATCACTAATTCTTTATCTTCAATTCTAACATCTTCTAATGATGGTAAGATATTAATTTTTCTAATTACCGAATTTGCTGCCGTTTGATATTCTTGTTCTTTTTTTAAATTATCAATCTTCAAAATAGCATCTTGAAGTTTTTGATAATTCGTCACTTTTTCCTTATACTCATTTGGTAAAGACTCATATGAATAACTAATTTCTCGAACCTTAATATCATCATCTAATGTAACTACATCTGGTAATTCATCAATAGCTTGAATAATATTGTCAACTTTTTTTAAATATTGTTTTTCTTCTTGTTTTCCCTTACATGATGTTATCCCTAAAACCATCAATAATAATAAGGAAAATGATATTATTCTTTTTTTCATTTTATTCACCTATTCCCTTCTCTTTTCATTATATAAAAATTTTACCATTTTTTCTCGAATTTTGCAACTGACAATTTTTACAAATCAAAAAATCCCACTTTTTAAAGTGGGATTTTACTTTTTCTATTCTTCTTCATCTATCATTTCTTGAATTTCAACTTTAATTTTTCCAACTCGCATACCTTCTACCTCAGTAATAGTTACTGTAAAATTAGCAAATTCAAAGGTATCCCCAACTTCAGGAAATTTTTCTAACATATCTGTACACCAACCACCAACAGTAGTATACTCAGATTCAAAGTCGCGATCATCATAATCAACCAATTCAAAAAAGTCATAAATATTCATATCACCATCAACTTCATAAATATTTTCACCTAGTTCTTTATAATCAAGAATTACTTCATCCGTTTCATCAAAAATATCACCGACTAACTCTTCAACAATATCTTCAATTGTTAAAATTCCCATAAAACCTCCAAATTCATCAGCAACAATTGCGAGATGTTGATTTGTGGCTTTAAACTTTGTTAAAATATTTGAGATATGTTTGGTTTTATGAACATACATAGGCTCAATTAACATCGATCTTAAATCAATTTGTTCACCATTTAATATTTTCTTCATTAAACTTGTCGTATTTAAAATTCCAATCACATGATCAATGGTATCTTCATATACAGGAACTCTAGAATAACGAAAAATTTGTTCATTTTTAAGAATATCTTCTTGATTATCATCAATATCAATAGCAAACACATCCACCCGTGGAATCATTATTTCATGTGCAGTTACATCTCTAAAATCTATAGCTGAAATGATTAATTCTGCATCTTCCTCATCAATAACACCTTCTTCTTCTAATTCTTCAGTTATAACGTTCAATTCTTCATCAATTTCAGAAACTTCAATATTTTTAGGTGTCCAAATCTTTGAAATCAATTTAACAAATTTTGTCACAAGAAAAGTTATAGGAAAAAAGATTATTCTACATATTTTAAATGGTTTAACATAAAGCAAAGTAAGTTTTAAACTAAACTTGTTAGCCAAAGCTTTAGGCAAAATTTCACCAAAAATAAGTACTACAATGGTAGCAACAATCGTTGCTAATAAAGATCCCATCTCTTCACCAAGATAAGCAACTGCCACCATTGTTGCAAGAGAAGACACTGCAATATTAACTAAATTATTACCGATAAGAATAGTTGATAAAGCTTCTGAATAATTATTCACAATCTCCATTGCTTTCGTTGCCTCTTTATTACCATCACTTACTTTTTTCTTCAGTTTTATTTTATTCACACTTGAATAAGCAATTTCACAGGAAGAAAAAAATGCTGATAAGATTATTAATATCACTATTAAAATAAGTATTGCAATAACAACAGGAGTATTCATTATTTATTTCCTCCTTTTATTGACAATTCTTTTTTAGTTTCACCAACAAGTTCTTCTAAAACATCTTCCATTGTAACAAGACCTACAAGTTCATTAGCGTCATTGTATACTATCGCCATATGATTTTTCTTGTTTTTAAATATTTCAATCATTTCATTTAATGATGTAGTATCTAACACTTTAATTACGTCACTAATTGACTGTTTTAACGCAAATTTTTTTGAATTAATGGCTAATTTAAGAAATTTGCGAATATTTAAAATTCCTACAATATTATCATATTTTTGTTCATAGACAGGAAGCCTTGAAAATTGAATATTATCAATTCTTTTTAAAATTTCATTTTTTGATAATTTATTATAATCAAGTGCGACAATTTTTTCTTTTGGGGTTAAAATACTTTTAACTGTAATATCATTAAAATCAACAGCTGCTTGGATGATATCACTTTCTTCGCCATCAATTAGGCCTTCTTCTTCACCATAAACAACGATATCTTTAAACTCATCTTCAGTTAAAGTATTGACATTTTCTTTGATTCTAAAAATTTTTTTAAATATCCACAAAATGAAATTAAAAATTTGCATAATTGGATATATAATGACATAAATCACTGCCAAAGGATAGCTTAAAATTTGAGCCAATTTATCAGCATTTGCTTTAGCAATGTTTTTGGGAATAATTTCGCCAAACATAAATACAATAATCGTCATAACGACTGTAGAAACCATTGTAGCAACGCCTTCATCAGATATCAAACTTAAAGCGATTAAGGTAGCAAGAGAAGATGATACAATATTCACAATATTATTGCCAATTAAAATGGAAATAAGTGATTGATCATATCTATTTAATATTTTTAAAGTTAACTTTGCACTTTTTTTACCATCTTCGGCTTTTACTTTCATTCTAACTCTGTTACAACATGTAAGTGCTGTTTCAACAGCCGAAAAGAAAGCACTACCAAGTAACAATACAACAATTGCCCATATTAAAGACAAATGATTAGTCGTATTAGTTAAATAACTACTATACGACAAGGGGACCAGTGGATCCATATTTTTTCTTCAACTCCTTTTTTAATATATGCGTCAATTATATCAAGAAATACAAAAATAGTCAAATATATTGTAAAAAGAACATTCCATTTGATTCAAATACTATATTTATTGTTTTATTAAGGTTTTAAAATAAAAAACGATGCATATATTTTTAAAAAAATGCATAGTTTTAGTATAATTATTTAAAATACTGATGAGGTTTTTATGTCAATATTGCTAACTATTTTTATCACAACATTTATATCCGGTGTAGTTGGTACTGGTCTTGGTGGGTTAATTGGTGCTCTTTTTAAAAAGAATTCTGATAAAACGGTATCTCTTCTATTAAGTTTTGCAGGAGGGGTAATGACTAGTATTGTTTGTTTTGATTTACTCCAAAATGCTATTTTTCCAACTACGAATATGGAAGTAAACATTTTTATTGTTATTGCTGGATTACTCCTTGGTTATTTTATTGTATACTTTTTAAATTATTATATTGATAAAAAAACTGAAAAAGAAGTAAATAAACCTTTTAATCATCCAAAAACTGCTGATGATTTAGATGAATTAATCCATGCTGACCACTACCAAGTCCATAAAAATAATAATGATTCAAAAAGTGCTTTGTTTACAGCAGGAATTATTATGGTTTGTGCGATTGCTCTTCACAATATTCCAGAGGGAATGACAATTGGGGCTTCTGCCTCCATTGCTAATGATGCTTTAACTGGTAGTGCTCTTGTGATGGCCGTATTAATTGGTCTACATAATATTCCAGAAGGAATGGCAATCAGTGTTCCTTTAATTAGTGGAGGAATGAGTAAAATGAAGGCTGTTTTTTTAACTGCCCTTTCTGGTTTTCCTACAGTTCTTGGCGCCTTTATTGGTTATGCGATTGGTGATGTTGGTCCAATTGGCTTATCACTTTCTTTGAGTTTTGCTAGTGGTGCCATGCTTTATGTTGTTTACGGAGAAATTATTCCTCAAGCTTTATTGATGCATCGCTCTAAAGCCCCTGCTTTTGCAATCATTATGGGGTTAATTGTTGGTCTTTTGATTATTTATATTTAACATTGAAAAATAAAAAAGTATAAACAATAATGTTTATACTTTTTTCAAAAATAAAATAGCAACTTTTATTTTTGTTAATTGTTACAAGAGCAGCTATCTTCTTGTAACGTTTTTTTGCATTTTTGGAGCATTTGGTCCATTGTTTCACTTACATTTTTCACAAGTTTGTCAATTTTTTGTTTGTTAGAAGCAAATAACCATACTCCTAAAACCGTCATTGCTCCAGCCGCGTACGGAACGATTGATGATTTCATATTTGTCACCTCTTTGACTAAAGTAGCATAAGTAGATTTTATCTGTCTAGTTAATAGTTCTAAACAAAGGGAATATTATATGTTCTCCTAATAACGAATCAAGATACTTTCTTTATGCAATATTATTATGAGATAGTTTTTACCAAAAATACAAAAAAATTTTTTCCAATATTATGAATTAAAATTATCAAAATCACTTGCTTTTAATTCGCTGAAAATACTACCTAGTTCATCATCATCTTCAATAATTTTTTCACTAGTTTGTTTGGGATTATCTTCATTGACATTCGTATTTATATATTCAATAAGTTTATTTTTCAAAATAGTTTTTCGATTATTTTCAATTTTTCTAATTCCTTGTTGCATCATTTGAACATCACCAATTAGAATTAAAATCTTTTTTGCCCTTGTAATAGCAGTATAAATCAACTTACGTTTCAACATAATAAAATGTTTAGAAGAAATAGGCATAATAACAATGTCAAATTCACCACCTTGAGCTTTGTGAACACTGATTGCATATGCCAAACTAAGATCTTCTAATTCTTCAATTGTATATTCAATGATATTCTGATCAAAAGCAACCCTTAATCCAATAATTTTTAAATCTTTATAAATAAAAGAATCGATATAACCAACATCGCCATTCATAATGCCTTTTTCTGCTCTATTTACCAATTGAATTACTTTATCATTCTGACGAAAAACTTGTCCATAATGTTTTATTTGTTCCTGTTCATCTTTCAAAGGATTAACAAGATCTTGAATTTTAGAATTTATTTCATTGATTCCACATTCACCTTTATACATCGGAATAAGAATTTGAAGATCCTTTTTTATATCATATCCTCTAGAAATATATCTTGAAGTAGCATCAACTAAAATGGATGATAAATGAGAATTATCCGTAGCAATAAAAACGCGATCACTTAATTTATCTAAAATATTTTCGGGAAGAACTCCTTCATTGATATGATGAGCCAATTGAATAATGCTGGAATTTTCAGCTTGACGATGGATTTTAGTAAGTCTAATTGTTTTAATTTCTCTTGAATCAATTAAATCTTTTAAAACTTGTCCTGGACCAACACTTGGAAGTTGATCCACATCACCAACAATAATAAGTCTTGCATCATCTTGCATTGAGGTTATCAACCTTGATGCCAGTGGCAAATCCATCATGGAAGCTTCATCAACAATAATTAATTTTGCAGAAGTTTTATGATATTTAGAATAAGTAAAACTATTCCCTCCCATATAACCTAAATATTTATGAATAGTCATTGCTGCCATTTGAGTTGATTCTTTGAGCCTTTTAGCCGCTTTTCCGGTTGGCGCAAGTAATGCAATATAATCCGCTACTGCTGTATTGTCTTTATTAAGTTTCAAATACATTTCAATAATGGCTTTAACAATTGTCGTTTTACCTGTACCAGGTCCTCCTGTAATAATGATAACAGGTTCGGTAAAAGCACTTAAAATGGCATTTTCTTGTTCTTTACTGAATTCAAGATGCGAGTTATATTTAATTTTATAGTAATTCTTATTGATCTCTTTTTCATCATACTTTAGCATTTTTTGATTAAGATCTCTTTTACCTTTTAGCATTTTAGATAATTCTGATGCCAATTCTAATTCTTGAATATACATTTTATAATCAAAAATATTTTTATCTATATCTATATAAATTTTCTTATTAGAAGCAAGGTTTTCTAACACTTTATCATATAGATCTCCATCAATATCTTGCCCTAAATATTTAACTGTATAATCATATAAATCAATTTTGGCAATATAACTATTTCCAACACTATATAAAGTTTCTTGCAAAACATATGTTATTAATGCCTTTAATCTAACAATACTATTTTCTTTAATACCGATTTTTAAAGCAAACGCATCATTTTTTTTAAAACCAAATCGTTCAATTTTTTCCATCAATACATAGGGATTTTCTAGTACAATTTCTTTTGCCATATCCCCAAAAACAGCAATGATTTTGTGAGCCATATCCATTGAAATACCATTATCTAAGAAAAAAACTATTGTTTCTTGGTTAATTTCATCACTAATTATCCCTGTTTTAATGATGGCTTTTTGTTTGTCTGTTAGATTGATTTCTTTTAAAGCATCTTCATTTTCTTTAATAAGAGTCAAACAATTTAACCCTAATTTTTCAACAATCGTTTTGGCAATTTTAGGACCAATGCCTGGAAACATATCACTAGATAAATAACTAATCATTCCTTGTTCCGTTTTGATAGCCTTTCTTTCAAAACGATTGAATCTAAATTGTAATCCATAATTGTGATCTTTGACAAAGTCACCATTAAAAGTATATTCTTCCATCTCATGAGGTTCCCGATCAAAATAACCAACTAATGCAATTGTATTACCAACAATTTTGCTTTTTTTCATCGCAATTGTTTTATCTTTATAATCAAGTTCTAAAATAACTACTGTATACCCATTTTCGGGATTATAATAATTAATTTTTGTGATAATACCACTAATGCTTTCCAATCTACAACCTCCTTCTATACTATAAATTATAACAAACGTGCTTAATTTGCTTCATAGTTGATTAAACACGTTTGTTTTTTAATATTTTCTCAAAATATTATCCATATAAACTTTATCAATCGTCCCGCCCCCAAGACAGTACTCACCATCATAAAACACACAAGCCTGACCTGGAGTAATCGCTTTAACTGGTCTACTACATTTTACCTCTAAAGTATTTTCATTCACCCAAGATACCGTAATTTCTTCATCTGGTTGACGATATCTAAATTTTGCCGTCATTTTTTGATTATTGCTAAAAGTTCCATTGATTATATTCACATCGGTTACAATAACACGATTCGCATATAAAAGTTCTGTATCTTTACCTTGACCAACAATGAGTTGATTTTTGGTTGTATCTTTTCCACATACAAACCAAGCCTCGCCAGGACCGCCAATATGAAGACCTCTTCTTTGACCAATTGTATAATACATTACTCCATCATGATGACCTACAATTCTACCATCAGTCGATATTATTTCACCAGGAGTAGCTGGGATGTAGTTCATTAAAAATTCTTTAAAGTTCCTTTCTCCGATAAAACATACTCCTGTTGAATCTTTTTTATCAGCAACCACCAATTGATATTTTCTCGCAAGTTCTCTAACTGATGGTTTCAACATATCTCCTATAGGAAATAATGCTTTAGCAAGTTGTGCAGAACTAAGCTGTGATAAGAAGTATGTTTGATCTTTATTTTCATCAATTCCTCTCAATAAATAGTGTTTGTCACCATCATGAATCACTCTCGCATAGTGTCCCATTGCAATATAATCGGCTCCAAGTGCAATGGCTTTATCTAAAAATGTCTTAAATTTTATCTCTTTATTGCATAAAATATCTGGATTAGGTGTTCTATTTTTTTTATATTCTGACAAGAAAAAACTAAAAACTGAATCCCAATATTCTTCAATAAAATCAACGCGATGCAATTGAATTCCTAATTGATGAGCTACTTTTTTAGCATCCTGATAATCTCTTTCTTGTGGACATACTTCATCCATTAAATCAGGATTTCCAAGAACATCATTATTAATAGCAGAATCCCAATTGCGCATATACATAGCCTCTACATCATATCCTTGTTCTTTCAATTTAAGTAAAGCAACACTACTATCTACTCCCCCAGATAAACCAACAATGACTTTTATTTTTTTATTTTCCACTATTTTCCACCTGCTTTTAATTCAAAAATAATATCTCTAATACTCATCGCTTCTTCAAAATTAAGTTTACTTGCCGCCTCCTTCATTTGTTTTTCAAGAGTTGCAATAATATTTTTTTGTTCAATTTTGGATGCCTTTTTAAAGGTTTCAACACTGATTATTTCATTAATATTTTCATTGATATTATCTGATTCAATCGATAAACTTTCACCAATTTCCTTTTTAATTGTTGTCGGTGTAATATGATGCAGACGATTATATTCTTCTTGAATATGTCTTCTTCGATTAGTTTCATCAATTGCTTTTTGCATAGATTCCGTAATGGTATCAGCATACATAATCACACGTCCATCTTTATTACGAGCAGCCCTTCCAATAGTTTGAATAAGAGAACGCTCACTTCTTAAGAAACCTTCTTTGTCTGCATCTAAAATACATATCAAACTAACCTCAGGTATATCCAATCCTTCTCTTAAAAGGTTAATACCAACTAATACATCATAAATTCCTTGACGAAGTTTTCGAATAATTTCTAATCTTTCTAAAGCCTTAATTTCTGAATGTAAGTAGGCAACTTTAATTCCATTTTCTTTTAAATAAGCAGTTAAATCCTCACTCATTTTAATTGTTAAAGTCGTAATTAAAGTTCTTTCATGCTTGCTGATCTGTTTTTTGAGATCAGCCATTATAAAATCAATTTGATTTTTAGTCTTTCTTACTTCAATTAAAGGATCAAGTAAACCAGTTGGTCTAATAATTTGTTCAACAATTTCATAACTACGCTTGAGTTCATAATCTCCTGGTGTAGCTGAAACATATATGACTTGTTTTATTTTTTGTTCAAATTCTTCAAAATTTAATGGCCTATTATCAAGAGCCGATGGTAATCTAAAACCATAATCCACAAGAGTTTGTTTGCGACTACGGTCACCATTAAACATACCCCTAACTTGTGGAATCGTTACATGTGACTCATCAATGACCATCAAATAGTCCTCACCAAAAAAGTCAAGCAAAACAGATGGAGTTTCACCTGCTTTTCTTAAACTTAAGTGTCTAGAATAATTTTCAACTCCGCTACAACTGCCAATTTCTTTTAACATTTCAATATCATATTTTGTTCTTTGTTCAATTCGTTCAGCCTCTAATAATTGTCCCCGTTCGTTAAAATATTTTATTCGCTCTTGTAATTCTTCTTCAATTCTTCTAATTGCCTCTTCTTTTTTAGCATCATTTAAAACGAAATGGGTTGCAGGAAAAATTGAAACAACATCTGTTAATTTCGTTACTTTACCGGTTGTAGTATCAAAATAGGCAATACGTTCAATTTCATCATCAAAAAAAGTTACCCGAATACCATTATTACTCTCACTAGTAGGTAAAATATCTACATTATCACCTTTAACCCGAAAAGTCCCTCTTTCAAAATTCATATTATTTCTAACAAATTGCATAGATACTAATTTTTCTAAAAGAACCTCTCTTTTCAGGTGTTCTGCTTTTCTTAATACCAACATAGAATTTTCATAATCTTCAGGATCTCCAATTCCATAAATACAAGAAACAGAGGCTACAATAATGGTATCTCTTCGCTCTAAAATGCTTTGGGTTGCGGCATGACGCATCTGGTCTATTTCATCATTAATGCTAGAATCTTTTTCAATATACATATCTTTACTTGGAACATAAGCCTCAGGTTGATAATAATCATAATAGGAAATAAAATATTCTACACGATTTTCTGGAAATAAACTTTTAAGTTCTGCATAAAGTTGTCCTGCTAAAGTTTTGTTATGAGCAAGCACAATTGTTGGTTTATTAACATTAGCTATCACATTTGCAATCGTAAATGTCTTTCCTGTTCCGGTTGCACCAAGCAAAGTTTGCTCACTAATGCCAAGTTCAATATTTTGCGTTAAATGTTGAATTGCCTCAATTTGATCACCCATAGGTTGATAGGGAGCAACAAGTTTAAACTTATTCATTTTACTTTCTCATATAAACAACATTTTTAGGATTTTTTAAATCATATAAAATGTTGATATATTGCTCTTGTGTTTCAGTATACATAAATGAATTTAAATTGGCTTTAATAAGTTCACCTTTATTATTATAAAATTCAATTTCAATTAAAGATTCTTTATTTCCTTTAGCATCTTTATTACGACCAAATTTAAATGTTTTTACCTCTGCCATACATTTAGCACCATATAACTTTAAATAATTTTGATTTTCTTCTTTTGAAGCAGTCGTTAATCTTTCAATTAAATAAGGAATCGTTGTAATATACATAAAAAGTGGTAACATATACACAAGAATTGATGAAAAACTTGCACAATTGAATAAATTTTCAGGATTAGTATTCGTTGAATTAAAAATGTTAAATCCACCTGATTTGATAATCAAAGTCGTAAACCAACCAGTCATAAAAATACCGACAATTGCTAAAAAAGCATCTGTCACAAGTGGTGCAGCTTTTATTTTAATTTTATTGCCTTCTAAATAGGTTGGAAAGCAAGTAACTCTTTTTAAATCATCAACTTTAGGGTAATAAATTTCTAATTCTTGGTCAACATAATATTGATCATTAAAAGATTTTTCTGTAAATTCAAAATAATCAACAAATTTAACAAAATTAGTAGGAGATACATACTCCACTTTAACATATACACGTTTTTTTTCATGAATAACTTCCACAACCTTGGCGTTAACCTTACTGTAGTCTTCTTTCATACTATTATTTACTTTAATAGCTCGAATTAAATTAATAATAAAACATACAATGTAGCCAAACATAAAAGCTACAATACAAATATAATAAATTATACTCAATACAACGTTCATAACAACCTCCTATTTATGATACTCTTTATGATTCATAATCGTTAATGCTCGATATAATTGTTCCATTAATATTAATCTCATTAATTGATGAGGAAAAGTCATATCTGAAAAAGACAAATGAAGATTGCTTCGTTTTTTTACCTCTTCACTTAATCCATTTGAACCACCAATAACAAAAGTAATTTTAGATACACCATAGATAAACTGTTTTTCTAAATATTTGCTAAAAGTGATACTATCAAATTTCTTCCCCAAAATTTCCAAAGTAATAAGATGTTCATCACTATTTATTTTTTCTAAAATTTCAAATCCTTCATTTTCAATATTTTTTGAAATATCCGAAGTATTATACTCTTTTAATTCTAATATTTGAAGTTTTTGAAAACCTTCAATTCTTTTTTTATATTCATCAACGCCATCTACTAAAAACTTTTCTTTCAGTTTGCCTATACAAATTATCCTAATCATCATTTAACCTCAATTATTGGTAGTGCCTCATATTGCTTGGCAATTTGAATCTGACATGGAATCTGTCCATCAAAAACTTTCACTACTTCACTATAGGCCAAACTTTCTAAATTACATTCCTCACTTAAATGGGATAAAATTACTACTCTAACATATTGATAATTCAAACCCTTTAAATAATTTGAACATTGAATATTTGATAAATGACCATTATTAGACAAAATTCTTTGAATCAATGGCCAAGTCCTTTTACTCTCTTTTAACATCTTAACATCATGATTCGATTCAATTGAAATAACTTGTAAATTAGCAATTATGGATAGGTATTCCTCTGGTATATAACCAGTATCAGTAATATAACCATATGTTTTATTACCCGGACCTTTTTCTTTAAACAAATATCCAAAACAACAACTAGCATCATGTGATAATTTCATTGGGACGACAAAAAGATCATTGAAATCATAACGATTATTTTCTCTAATAAAATAAACCGATAAATCATTTAAGCCCCCATTTAGTCTTACATTTAAAATTTTATATACTTCTTCACTTAAATAAATTTTAGCTTTTGTTTTCATTGCAATACTTATTAAATATTTAATATGATCAGTATGTTCATGGGTAATTAAAATTGCATCTAATTTATCTAATAAAATACCCTTTGATAAAAGTCGATTCTTTATTTGCAAATAACTAATTCCCGCATCAAGTAAAATTTTATTGTTTTTTGTTTGAATATATGTGGCATTACCCTTAGAGCCACTTGCTAGTACAATGATTTCCATATTCCCTCACCAATAATAAATTATATCATAAATGCAAGATTTTAGCAAACTAGATAATAATAAATAAAAAAATTAAAAACCTCTTTTTCAAGAGGCTTAATAAAAGGTTTCATGTTAGAATCCCCAGCATGCGCCAATAATAGCAAGTAAAATAAATAGAACTAATATGAAAGCATACCCATATTCACCACGGCATTGATTCATCATTCTTCCCCCTTTCACTATTGATAATGAGCTATCATTTTACACTCTTAATTTATGAAGATTTTTTTTATATGACTATTACTTTTGCCTATTAGAATAATTTCACATTAATTTCACATTTGACCATCTTTTTTAAAAAAAGTTGTATTTAGTTATTAAAAATAGCTTTTATAAGTTGAATTTTTTTATAAAAAATGGTAAAATATAAACGTTAAAAATTTTTTAATTTCAAGAAAGGAAACAAAAAAGATGAAAATTTTTAAGAAACTATTGCCTGTTGTAATAGGACTTTCTTTAATTATTGTAATTGCCATAACAATTGTTATTGTTAATGCAACAAACAGTAAAACACCAAAATTAAGTAATGGTGAGGAAAGTTATTTACAATTTGGCAATTTAAATGTAACAAAGCAAACGATATATGATGCTTTAAAAAAAGATTATGGAGTAGTTGAATTAACTCGTTTAATTGACACCTATCTTTACAAAGATGAAATCGCAAAGGTAAAAGATGAAGATTTAATTCCTTATATTGAAAATGATATCTTTGGTGAAGATTTTAAAGGTGATAAACAAAAAGAATGGGATGATGTCATTGAATCCTTAATCATAACTGGTGTCATAACCAAAGCGGATGCTGATGAAAATAGTGCATACGATGCCTATACGAGCAAAGTATGGACAAAGGTAAAAGATTATTATCGTTTACAATATGCAAAAGAAGTTTGGGCCAAAGCCGAGTATCTAAAAAGATATGAACAAGATCGCATAGATAATGGTAAAACTGGCTTATTCGATGATGAGGATATTGAAGAATACTTTGAAGATAATTTTGGAAAAACAACAACTGGCTTGTTTATTCCTTTTACTAGCAAAGCTGCTGCTGATGCAATGATGAAAAAGTATGGCATTAATCCTGATGCTTCTAAATCCACCTCATCTACTAATCAACTTGCCGGATGGGTAAAATCAACCTATGATCCTGAAATAAAAGAATATCCTACTCTTCACGATTACTTAACACCAGATGAAGTGATTGCAGCATTTATTGGTATGTACAACGAAGTTTGGGCTTATACCAATAATGGTGAGGCAATTATTACAAGCGATTATTATACAACATCAGTCAGTGAAGCAAGAACTTTACAATTAGTAAAGGTTGCTTTAGATGAGCAAATGAAAAAATATGCCACAATTAAAGGCGATTTAAATTTACCACTAGAAGTTGTAATTAATGGCAGTGATAAAAATGCTACAATTGAGTGGGAAGCCGTTGACGAAGAAAACTTTAAATTAAATAGTGAAACTGGTATCATAACAGTTACTCGTACTTCTTCTAAACTTTCACAAACAATCAAAGGTATTATAAAATTTGGTGAAACAACTCTTGAAGTAACTTATAAAATTGAAGTTACCGCAACCAGTTCTGATGATTCTGAAAAAGAAGAAACCAAAACTGTTGTGGTTGATGCCTTAGATGTAGTTTTAGACTACAACTTTACTTTAAATAATGATATTTCTAAATATTCTCAGTTTATTTGGGAAGTAACAGACGATAGTGATTATGCTGCATATTTAACTTCTACTTCTACGAAATTAACTTATTCTGATGATGCGGCAGAATTCTATAAATCTTATTCCGTAAAACTTGAAAGTGTTGGCGATTATTATTGTTTATTTATCAAACTTGGCGAAGGTGAAGAACCAACATTAGAAAATTCTCGTGATGAAGTAATTCAACAAATGACAGAAGATTTATATAAAGTTGGCGAAAATGAAAAAGCTAATATTGAAAGAATGTATTATGTTAGACGTCAAGAAAGTGGTCTAAAAATTTATGATAAATTTATTGAGGCTATCTATGAATATAACTATAATACTTTCTATAGTACAACTCTAAGTGAAACAGATTTCGATGAATATAAAACTAGTCGTAAGAACAAGAAAAAAATAGTTGCGGTAGTAGATGGTTTAGAAATCACACCTGATCAATTATTTGCTGAAATGGAAGCAAAATATGGTGCAACTTATGTTAAATCTTATGTTGATCAATATTATATTATTAATAGTGATTTTAATACATCTCTTAACCCTTGGAAAGATATTGAAGATAAAGACTATATTAAATCTTTATTAAAATCCGATATTTCTTCTTTTAAACAAAATTTTGAACTTGATTATTTTACGTATGCATATCTTGCATATTATGGATATATCCCTAATTTCCCTGCATCATATGGATGGAAAAACTTTATTCATGATTATTTTGGTGCCAATTCTGAAAAAGAACTATTAATTAATCGAAATTATGGTGGTAAAATTTACATTGATGTTTTAGAAAAATATACTGAATCACTGTATAATTTTGAAAGAATTAAAGAAGCAATGGAAAAAGCGCAAGATGAAGTTTATAAAGTTGATGTAATGAATCTAATCATTTCTGTTGATTATGATTATGATGGCACTCCAGATACCAAAATTGTTGAAAGCAATAAAGATGATGTAACTGAAGAAAATTGGACTCCTGAACAAATTGAACTTGCCGAAGAACTTGCAACATTAATCATGACAAGATATGATGAAGTTTTAGCAACTGGTACAATTTCAGATAAACTTACAGAAGTAGTTACTGTTTACAAAGATGCTAAATATGAAGTGGTAAATAATCCAACTACTTTAGAAGAAGCCTTTGGTAAATATAAAGTTGCTGGTTTACAAATTAAATTTGAAAAATCTGCTAATTATGATCACACATCTTCTTTAGTTGAAGAATTCAAAGATGTAATGCTTGAAATGTGGAATTATGCTAATGATAATGGTCTTGTTTATGACTCAAAAGCTGCTGAAGATGATACTAATTATACTAATCCAATTGTTGAGGCTTTAAAATATAATATCGTAAATACAGATCAAAATTATGCTTTTGCTACTTCTTATGGTTTCCATGCTGTAGCTGTTGAAAAAGCGTATGACTTTGTTGATCAACCTACTGAAGATGAAATCAAATTATATGAAGCATCAACTAAACTTACTGAAACTCAATCTAGTTTAACAACAGCTAAAAAGAATTTAGAAAGTGCATCTGGTAATGAAACTGCAGTAACTTCTTATAAAGAACAAATTAAACAATTAGAAGTTAAAGTTGATGAATATGCTAAAGAAGTAAAAGAATTAATGGAAAAATTAGGTTTAGATTTAGAAGACTTTGATGATGAAAATAAGACTTATACATTAGATGAAGATATAAGTGCAAAATGTACAGCTTGGTATGATAGTGCTAAAACAGAAATTGAAACCTACATTGTCGAAAAAGAACTTGCCAATAAATTAAAAGCAGATCTTGATTCTATGACATTTGCAGAAGGTTTCAATAAGGATCAATTATTATTCTACATTGATTATCTACTTGAAAGCTATGCAGAAGAGAAATAGGATGGTACTTAAAATGAAAAACTTTAAAAGATTTATTGTTATTATATTAGCAATTTGTGCTGTAATGGTTTGTGCAAGTTGTAAAAAATGTTCCAAAGATAAAAATCGTCTTATTCCAACACTTTCTGATCCAACAGGAACGTACTTAAAAATTGGTAATTATACAATTACAAAAAAAGATGTTTATTATCAATTACTAAATTCTTATGGAACTGAAGTTTTGTTAAATATGGTTGATGATGCACTTCTTCCAGCTTTAAGTGATGAAGAAGGATTCCAAGAATATTTAGATGAAATCATTTATGGTGATGAAGAAAAAACGGATGAAGTAAAACAAAAATTTCTTGATGAATTAATCTTATCGGGATTAAGCAAAAACCCTGAAGATGATAATTATTATGAAACATATTATCGTTTAGTATATCGTAGATTAGAATATGGTAAAAAATACTTTAAAGATCATATGGAAGAAGATTATTTTAAAGATGAAGATATCGAAAAAGCGTTTGAAAACACTTATCGTAAAACTAATGATTTGATTATTATTAGATTTGATTCTCGTAATGAAGCTAATTATTTTATGACAAGTAATAATATTGACTTAAATTATTTAAATACTGGTTGGCAAAAAACTGATGGTACTAAATATACCAAAGATGAGATTTTAGCCATCTTTGAAAACATTTATAAAGATATCAATAATGTAAACGAAAGTGGTTTAAAAACTTATACTTATGAAGATTTAACAACTATCAATTCCTCTTTAGCAAATGCGGTCTATAATTGGAAAGATGGCGATTATTCAAAAGCTCCTACTATTTATGGCAGTGATTTATACTTAATATACAAGAGTACTGAATCAGGAAATTTAGATGAAGATGGAAATGTTGTTACACTTGAAAGTGAAAAAGATAAAGTCATTGAAGATTTAATTGAGGCAGAAGTTTCTAGTGCTTATGCAACAATGGCTTCACAAGAAAATGAACTTGCTCATAACCTTAAAATTTATGATGCTGGACTTGAAAATTTTTATAAAATTACCTATGATAGTATTTTCAAAAATTTAGGTTATTCAACAGATGATTACCCTGCTTTTGTTTATACTAAAGAAGAAAGTAATGTTAATGTATTTAGTTATGAATTAAATGGAAAAACCATATACGTAACTGCAGATCAATTTTATGATAAACTTATAAGTAATTATGGTGTATATATTGCTGCATTATATTTAAAACAATATATTGTACTAAAAGATAATGGCGTATATGATCTTGCTACTGGTACTATCTTAGATCAAGAAAAATACGATGATTATTATGAAGCAGAAATTGCTGAATATAAAGAAGCATTTGAAAATGGCGATTATGCATCTTTAGGTTTTGATAAAAATTATGGTTGGGACAACTTTGTTAGAGACTATCTTGGCCTTCTATCTGAAGAAAAAATTATTATTAACCTTGATTCAAGTTTATACGAAGAATCGTTAGATGAGTTTAAAGAATCTTTATATTTAGTTGAAGAAGTAAAAGATGAAAGTGGTGAAGTTACTACTCCTATTGATGCTTTAGTACAAGAAAAAATGGAAGAAATCTATAACAATTATTTCAATGCTACTGCAGTTGGTTTAAAAGTTTATTATGATAAAAATTTAGATAATAAAGCTGATGAAGTAACAGAAGGTAGCCCTGAGGCTTTACTTGCAACTCAATTGCTTCAAACAATTTATGCTGAAGCAGTGAAGAAAAAAGAAACAATTACTACTGCTTTAAATGATGTCATTCTTGAATACAATCTTACCAATAAAAATCAAAATGGTATTTGGAAAGAATTTAAAACTGCTGGTTTAAAAGTTAAATTAATTTCTAGTGCCAGTTATAATGCATCTAGCAGTAATGATGAAAAAATAATAGAACAAATTCGAACTCAATATGCAAGATTATTAGCATACAATGATACTGACAGCGAAAAAGGTACAGATCTTTCAGGTCAAGATTTAAGCAAATCTTATACTTATACTAAAAATGATGTAACTTATACAGTTAGAGCAACTGATTTTGTAAATGTATCCGATACTGAAAATGATTTTGTTCTTTGTGAAAATACAACTTATTTATATTTTGTAACTAAGATTGTAAAACCATATTACATTACATCTTCAACAAAGTCATATAAACCTACTCGTTTACAATATGAAAATTATCTGAAAAATCCATCAAATACTACTACTGCTGTTAAAAATTGTATAACTACATACTATATTCCGGCAATAAATGCTTTGGCTGATAGTGATACTGTTAACAATGCTTTAATGGATGAATCATTAGAATTATTAACAACGATTACTTTTGATAACAAAGAATTACTAAGAGAATATATTAATGCATGTAAAGTTGTTGAGGAAGATGTTGAAGAATAAAAAGTTTCTTATGAAATTTTCTCATTAAATAAAAAACTTAACTTTGAATTATATATCAAAGTTAAGTTTTTTTATTTCAAATTAGGTACATAAATACTTTTTCGATTTAAACTTGTAATTGGTGAGGAATAAGCACCCTTTTGAGTCTTCAAAATTTCAGCACTAATTGGTGCCATCTTAGAATCTGCTAAATCAATAAAGTGCAAAGCAAATGCTTCCATAATGGCAGGTTCTTTTGGCGAACCAAACTCTAATTCACCATGATGAGAGGCCACTAAATGACTTAACGTTTTATATTCTTCTGTGTCATCAACATGTTGTTCTGCTGCTTCAATTGCAAGCATCTGAAGACCAATTACAATATGTCCAAGAAGATTTCCCTCCTCTGTATAAAGAGGTGATCTAGGCCCTGTTAATTCTTTAGTTTTACCTATATCATGTAACAATACGCCAGCATATAATAAATCCGCATTCATTCCTTCATAAACTTCTAAAAATTTATCAGCTAACATCAACATTGAATAGGTATGGTAAGCAAGCCCATTAAAATAGTTGTGATGCATAGACATAGCAGCAGGAAAAACAAAATAATCATCAGGAACTTTAGAAATCAAACCAACCACTAAATTTTTTAAAATTTTGTTGGATATTTTATGAATATAGTTTTTTATCTTAGTTCTAAGTTCCTCTTCTGAAAGAGGGGCAGAGCGATAAAACTTTTTATCCTTAATTTCTTCTTCGCTAACTAATCTAATTCCACTTATCACAAACTGAGATTTTCCTGCATATTCATTAATATGAGCACTAAAAAAGCATACCATTCCTGGATTCACTTCATTTTTTTCAATCAAATTTACATCCCAAACTCTAGCATCAATATTAGAATCACCATCTGATAATGTTATACTATAATAAGAACTTTTATTAGGTGTATACCGTTTTTGGGTTGACTCTACTAAAGCATAAAACTCAACATCTTCTCCTATTTTCATATCAATAAACTTTTTCATTAAACTAGACCTCTTTCATTTAATACGCGATATTTGGTATTATTTCTTAATAAAAACTCTTTAACTTGTTGTTTAATTTCTTCACTCTTGATTTTTTGTTCTCTTTCTGATAACTCATAATAATTTTTAACACCCTTTACATATATTTTATAAAGTTGCATAAAATCTTCTTTATATTCATCTTTTATCATTTTTAATTCCTCATCAGAAATATCAACTAATTTATTATTTGAAGATAAACCACCTAATTGCTCATAGTAATCAATATCAACAGGTACTTGGTCCCAAGCATCAAAATTATTCTCTAAAGTTTCTGAATAATCATCATAAACTTTTTGATATAATTTTTCTTCTTCTTTAGCATCATCAAAATATTTATCTTCTTTTTCTCTTTTATTGGCAAAAATAGGATTAAATATTTTTTTATCTGTATCTGGTGCCTTAGTTATCATTGCTTGTTTATTTAGCGTTGATTTGCTCATTAATTTCATAACTTCATTTCTAAGAAGTAAATTCTTATTCGGCACTTCACCATTAATAACCATTGATAATAACTCCGATCTAATCATTGAGATTTTAGGATCATCAGAACCAACTATACTGATTAATTCACGGTTGCTAAAATCTAATTCTTTTTCATGATGAATTGGCAAATGTTTATGAATACTTTTAATTTTACGTTTTTGACTATGATATTTATGATTATACGCTTTAGAAATGCGATCAGCAGCTAATAAATCCTCAACTTTAATTTTAAAAACCATCATTGCGTTCACTTTATTTACTGATAAATGTTGTGAAAGTTCTAATAATTTTTTTATTTCGACCAATTCTTCATGGGTATGACCAGTATTATCAGGTATTTGTCCCATTATTCGATAAAGAAGGGTAATCTTTTCAATTGTTCCTAACTTTTTATAACTTTTTATGAGTAATCTTACCCAATAAGAATAGTTCGGTAAAAATTTGAATAAATTATTATCATCTATAGCTTTTAATGCTTTTAAACCAAACTTTTCATTTAAAATTTTATATAATAAGGTTATCATTTTTTGATCACTTAGTTCTTTTAAATATTGTTTGCTTTTGCGCATGCCTTTTTCAGTATTACTTTCAATATCAAAACCAAATTTAGCTACCAAATGAAGACCTCTTAAAATCCTTGTAGGATCATCTTTAAAGCGTCTTTTACCACTACCAATGATTCTCACAATGCCATTTTCTAAATCCTTTTGACCTTCAACCAAATCGACAACTGTCAAATTAGGGGTTAAGGCTAAGGCATTGATGGTATAATCCCTCCTAATAATATCTTCTACTAATTTTTTAGAATAATGAACATCTTTGATTTTAAATTTTACATATTCTTCGGTCCTAAAGGTCGTTATTTCATATCTAAAACCAGCCTCTTTAATAACAATTGTTCCTAAAGATTCATAATAATCATCAATATTGCAACTAGAAAAAATATCTTTAATCGCAGCAGGTGTGGCACTAGTAGCGATATCAATATCATTAAAATCAACATTTAAAACGAAATCACGGACAACGCCACCAACAATATATGCCTCATAGGTCTTTTCCTTTAAAGTAGCAATCATATCTAAACCTCTTTTAAAGTATTTATACATATCATAATTGCGATGTTTTAACGATTCTAAATATAAATTTTTTTCATCCATGATTTCACCTCACTTTATTCTTTTTTTTTGTAAAATTTATATTTTTATACATTAAATCTAAAAAGCATAATGTCACCATCTCTTACAACATAATCTTTTCCTTCTAGACGCACTTTTCCAGCCTCTTTTACTTTAAGAGGCGTTCCATATTCAACTAGATCTTCATAAGAATACGTTTCAGCTCTAATAAATCCTCTTTCAAAATCACTATGAATAACACCAGCACACTGAGGAGCAAGCATTCCTTTTCTAAAAGTCCAAGCTCTACATTCTTTTTCACCTGCTGTAAAGAAAGTACAAAGACCAAGCAAAGCATAAGCTTCTTTGACAAGTCTATCTAATCCACTTTCTTCTAACCCCAGATCGTCTAAAAACATTTGCCGATCTTCATCATCTAACATACTTAATTCTTCTTCTATTTTTGCGGAAATCATTACAACTTTTGATTCTTCCCTTTTAGCATATTCTTCTACTAATTTAACATATTGATTCCCCTTTACAATATCGTTTTCACCAACATTGGCAACATACAATATTGGTTTCATTGTCAAAAACTGATAGTTTTTCACATACAGTTTTTCTTCTGTTGTTAAGGGGATTAAGCGAGCAGGAATATTGTTCAAAAAACCATCATGCAGTTTTTTTAAAATTTGATATTCAAAAACTGCATCATTATCAACTTTAAGTTGAGCTTTTTTTTCTATTTTTGGTAATCTTTTTTCAACAACTTCTAAATCTGCTAAAATCAATTCTAAATTAATTACTTCAATATCACTGATTGGATCTACTTTTCCTTCTACATGAATAATATTGGGATCTTCAAAGCATCTAACAACCTCACAAATAGCATCAACATCACGAATATGTGATAAAAATTGATTGCCTAGACCTTCACCTTTACTTGCACCTTTGACAAGTCCTGCAATATCGGTAAAAGAAAATGAAGTAGGAACTATACTTCGTGGTTTGACTATCTCAACAATTTTATCTAACCGTTTATCTTTTACTTCAACTACTCCAACATTAGGTTCAATTGTCGCAAAAGGAAAATTAGCGGCTAGTGCTCCTGATTTTGTAATGGCATTAAATAATGTTGATTTACCAACATTAGGTAAACCAACAATTCCTGCTGTTAAACTCATAATTCACCTCTATAAAAATATAATCAAAACAATTAACACAATCAAAATTCGCATTATGATATTCACCAAAAGATTTCGATTGGTATACATATAAATACCCGTGGCTACTAAATTAAAAACTATACTCACAATCGCAATTTCTAACGACATAATCCAAGCTATTTCAAAAAGTGCAACAACAATACTAGTAACAAAATAGATAGCCTGATCTGAAAGCATGGTTTCATCAAGAGCATCAACTAGATACTTTCTACCAAGTATTTCTAAACAAATACTAGATAAAAGTGTCCCCACAACAATCTTAAAAATACACTCACCTTTAAAATCAAAAAAGACAGCACTACCTTCTTCTAAATATTTTGTAATATATTTAGGAAAAATTAAAGTGAAATTAGATAAATAATTAAGTAGGATAACAATTGCAACTGTCAAACTCCCAATCATAACACTACCTAATATTTGATTTTTAGTCATTTTGGGAAAATAAGATTTTAAATCTTTCTTAAAAACAATAAGCATTGTAACAAAAGCAATTATACTGCTATAAAATAAACTATTGGTTTGACAAAAAAGATTAGTATAGCCGCTATCATTATTCATTTTATTTTCAATTAAAGCAAAAATAACTTGAAAAATTCCACATAAAATAAAACCGGCAATTGCATAAATCCCAAAACTTATTTTAAATTTTGCCACAGGATCAGGACCATAATCACCTGTCACCATCGCTTTATGCATTTTTTCGCTATATTCACCACAACTAGTACAATATTCTTCATTAGGATTTAAAATACGATAACAATTTTTGCATCTTATTTTCATTTTATCACCCTTTTTTACTCTTTATTAGTATTTTTATTATAGCACAAAGGTAAAAATTTGTAAATCATTTAATGTTTTTAATTTTTAAAGTCTTAACTTCTGTGATATAATATAAATAGGAGGTTTTAGATGAAAGATTTTTATCAAGTCATAATTTTAACGTTGAAAAGATTTGCGATTTTTAATTCTAACTATCTTATTATAAATACTCCCGTTTTTTTATTAAATAGTAATGAAATTAAAATAAATGAAAAAATAATATCATTTGACTATTTGATTTTTGATAATATCAAATTAATTTCTAATTATTTAAATAGTAACATTTTACATGATCACACGATTCCAATTACCAATTATTTTAATGCTACTTCAATTGAAAATATTTTTTACACAAATGATATTTTTCATACTTTAGAACTAATTGAAAATGAAGAATTTTAAAACAAATTAACAATTATAATTTATAATTGTTAATTTTTGTTTTGTATATCCTTTAATTTTTTTGGAAAAATATTATCGGTGATATAAAATGAAAAAACGTTTTTTTAAAGTATTTAAAGTATTAACTATAACTTCAACTTTACTTTTAACTATTTTTATTTTAACCATCGCCATTATCACTACTAATATGAATTACCAATTGCCAGAAATTATTAATGTTGAGTTATATGATAGCAATAATCATAAATATCTAAGTTATTCAAATGGAAAAAAACAATCCTATGTTCAACTTGATGATATTTCTCCCTATTTAACAAAAGCATTTATTTCAATCGAAGATAAACGTTTCTATAAACATCATGGAGTTGATATTATCAGAATGGGTGGTGCTGTTTTAAAAAATCTTAAATCTAATAAATTATCTGAAGGAGCATCAACAATTACTCAACAATATGTTAGAAACCTTTATTTAACAACGGAAAAAACTTGGAAAAGAAAAATTAACGAAATTCTCATTTCTTTAAATATTGAAAAAAACTATTCAAAAAATGAAATTTTAGAAGGATATCTCAACTCTATCTACTTTGATCATGGTATTTACGGCGTTGAGGATGCTAGTATTTATTATTTTAATAAGCATGCAAAAGATTTGACCTTAGAAGAAGCTGCCGCAATCGCCAGTATTCCTAAAGGTCCCACTCTATATTCACCGATTAAAAATCCTGAAAACAATAAGGAACGTCGTAACTTGATTTTAAGAGAAATGCTAAATGATGGTCTAATTACCAATGAAGAATATGAAGAATCTAGTAAAACAATATTGAAATGTGTAGGTAATAATCCAAATGATGATGCGATAAACGCTCCTTATTTTCAAGATTTAGTTTTACAAGAATTGAAAAAAATTCCTGAAATTAGTGGTAAAATGGCCGGCGGTTTAAAAGTTTATACAACACTAAATACTGAACTTTATACAGCTATAAATGATAGCATTCAAAAAAGAGCACCAGAAAGCGATATTGAAACAGCTATCTATGCAATGGAACCATCAACTGGAAAGGTTTTAGCAGTTGTAGGCGGAAAAGATTATGAAAAAAGCACTTATAATAGAGCAGTTTCTAGTAGTAGACAACCAGGATCTTCTATTAAACCCTTTTTATACTTAACTGCCCTTGAAAACGGCTTTACTGTTGCTACTACTTTTGCTAGCGAACCAACTACTTTTTATTATAATAATACGACTTATTCGCCAACCAATTTTCAAAGTATTTATGCTGGATTTGATGTTTCAATGGCTTATGCTCTAGCAACTAGTGATAATATTTATGCGGTAAAAACACACCTTTTCTTAGGATGTGATAAAATGGTTAACACGCTAAAAAGATTTGGTTTTTCAGGTGATATTCCAGCTATTCCTTCCCTTGCTCTTGGAGTAAAGGAAGTATCCGTGAAAGAATTAACAGAAGCTTATAGTATTCTTGCTAATAGTGGTAAACAAGTTACACCAACAATTATTACTAAAATAACAAATATGAATGATGAAGTTTTATATGAAGCAAAACCCAAGACGAGTAGAATTGCTGACGAAAGTGATGTTTATTTATTAAGCGAGGCAATGACATCCGTATTTGATGATAATATGACTTATAATATTAGACCCACTGGTGTTTCTATTAAAAGTATGTTGACAACAAAATATGCTGCTAAGAGTGGTTCTACCGATACTGATAACTGGATGGTTGGATATAATCCTGATATAGTAGTCAGTGTTTGGAGTGGATATGATAACAATAAAGAAATTATCTCTTCGCTAGATGCCAAATTTGGTAAATATATCTGGGCTGATACAGTTGAAGCATATTATAGAATTACTGGTATTACTCCCTCTTGGTATGAAACACCACAAGATGTTATAAGTGTGGAAATTAACCCTACAACCGGATTTTATGCAGCCTTTGGAGAATATACTAAACCAATTTACTTTAAGAAAGAAAACCTTCCATGGTTTGTAAATTTTAAAAATGACTAAGTATTAAGTACTTAGTCATTTTTAAGATAACTTTCAAAAGTTGTATAAACCACTGTTGAAGGAATTGCAAAATTTAATCCTTCAAAATTATCACCAGGATCACCAACTAATTTCCATGTATTAATTCCAATCAGTCTTCCATATATATCATAAAGACCACCACCACTATTACCAGAATTGATTGCAGCATCATGTTGAACAAAAGTATTATTCACAGTTTTACCATTTAAATCTTCTTCTTGAATCATCCTTTGGGGACAACTAATAGCACCAATTGTGACTGTATTGTAAAAAGACTCGATATCATATGGCGAACCTACCGCAATCGCATATTGACCTATATTTAATTCTTCCTCACAAAAAGTAGCCACATTTAATAAGATTCCACTATCAAATGAAATTAAAGCCAAATCATAAGTAGAATCATATCTAATTAAACTTGCAGAAATATAATTATCATTATCTAAATATACACTAAATTTAGCATTTGCATTCGTTCCAGTCACATGACGATTCGTTACAACTAAATAATGATACGTATTATCATAATTTTTCGTTCTTTTAACAATCACTCCACTACCAAGGCTTTCAGTTGTGGTTATAATACCACCACTTTTAATAACCCTAATCGCAACTGTACAAGACTTGGCTATATTTGAGCCTTCAATTAAAGCTTGTTCAATATCTTCAACTGTTATATTTTGACTATATTCAATATATCTATTTTCAATTTCATTGATAATTGTCTTCTTTAATAATTTTTGAATGTTACAACCACTAATCATAAAGCAACTTATGATAAGTAAACCAACTAATATAAACATTTTAATTTTCTTTTTATTCATATCTATCACCAAAAATTCTCTTAACATTATTTAATATATTTTTTGCCATCTCACTGCTGTCTATACCTTTAATTTTTGCCATTTCTTCAACAATTAGTGGAATATATTTAGGACCATTTTCCTTTCCTCTAAAAGGATGAGGTGTAAGATATGGTGAATCAGTTTCAGATACTAAATATTGCAAATTGATTTCTTTTACCACATCTTTCATATTCTTCCCATTTTTGAAAGTAACTGGTCCTGAAATACCAAAAGAAAAATTGAGTTTTATATATTCCTTAGCCATCTCAACACTACCGCTATATGAGTGCATAATCCCCCCAACTATTTTGGCATTAGTATTCTTCAATGTTTCATATGTTATTTGATGTGCATCTCTACTATGAATAATTAGAGGTAAATTTAATTTTTTAGCTAGTTCTATTTGTCTAATAAAAGCTTCCTTTTGTTCTTCTTTGGTTGTTGTATCCCAGTGAAAATCATACCCTACTTCACCTATAGCAAGAACTTTTTTATTTTGAGCAAGTATTTCTAACTTCTCATATTCTTCATCCGTATAATTTTTTATTTCAGTTGGATGAAATCCCACTGCCGCATAACATCCATCTATTTTACTTGCTAATTCAACAGCCTTGATTGAAGTTTCTAAATCATACCCTACAACAATCATCCTTTTCACATCAGCTTGATATGCCTCATCTAATACTTCTTTTAAATGACTTTCTAATTCTTTATTATTTAAATGTACATGAGTATCTATAAACATCTGCTTACTCCTATATAGAAATCTTTATAAAAATAAAATCCTTTCTTCATCCATTTTCCTTCCATCATAATTATACTACATCATTCATTTTTTTCAAAAAAGAAAACTTTAAAAAATAAAAACAACTTGTATGATTTATCAATCGTATTTACTTTATTGTTTATCATCAGGCATCTAGTACTTACCTAATTTAAGATGATAAAACGTCTTCTCCTATTCTATTTATCTAGCATCGGGGTTGTTATAATCACTTATATCAAACAAAAATAGGATGTAGTCTTTTTTAGAAAAATAAATTTGCATATTTTGCCATTTTTATTTTTCCTTCACACATATTTACTATATAAATAAAAAGATAAAGTCAAATTATACATTTAACTTTATCTCTATGATTACTTTTATTCTATTTTTCCTTTTTTAAAGTTTGCATTCTTTCAATGTTTTATCCTAACTTACCAAATTATTACTCGTTTATTTGGTGCAATATACATCTTATCCGTTTTCTTAACCTGAAAGGTATCATACCATTCTTGGAAATTTCTTGGTGTAATGTTTGCACGTAAAATATTAGGAGCATGGACATCCAAATGAAGAAGCAATTGTAAAAATTCAGTTTTTGCTTTCATACACCATATTTTAGCCCAATTCATAAAATATTCTTCATATGAAGCATGAGGTGTATTTTTCATTATTTCAAGAGTAACTGCCATTCCACCATTATCAGCCATATTTTCACTAACAATAAATTTACCATTTACTTTTCCCCATGAAAGTTCAATACCATCAAATTGTTTAATCATCGCTTTAATTTTGGTATTCAATCTTTTTTTGTCTTCTTTTGTCCACCAGTTATTGATATTACCATTTTCGTCACATTTTGCGCCATTGCTATCAAAGGCATGAGAAATTTCATGACCAATAACTGCACCAATACCACCTAAATTTTCACTTCTTGTTTGCTTGATAGAATAAAAAGGAGCTTGTAAAATGGCGGCTGGGAAAGTAATATCATTTACAAAAGGATCATAACATGCATTTACCATATGTCCTGGCATTGCCCATTTTTTAGGATCTGTTGGTTTTGTTAACTCTTCTAAATTTTCTAAAATTTTTATTTCTTTTAATGTATGTACAATATTATATAATGTGTCTTCCGCATTAAATACAAGTTTATCATAAATATCTTGAACTTTATCAGGATATCCCATTTTTACTCCAACTTTGGATAATTTTAAAATAGCTTTTTCTTTAGTAGCTGGTTCTAAAATTTCATTTTCTTGAATTCTTAGTTTATAAGTATCAATGATTTGATATACAATCTCAGTTATATCTTTTTTAGCTGCTTCACCAAAATATTTTTCACCATAATATAAACCAACTGGTTCTGCATATAGTTGAGATGATAATTGATAAGCAAATTTTTCAATAGAAGTGTTTGCCGGGATGCCTGCGATAGCACGATAATACGTGCTACCTAATTCTCTTAATTCCTCATTTAATAAAGAACAAGAATCAATAAGACCAGTTACATATGACCAATGTTTATATAATTCAAATGTTTCTGCATTCAATACATCTATAAAGTTTTTAAAATATCTTGGTTCAGTCACAATAATCGTTTCTGGAATAAAACCAAATAATTCTTTTAAAATAGTTTTAAAATGAATTGTTTTCAATAATGTTGCTACTTTTGATACTTTCATTGGATGATAGATTTCAACATATTCTGACCACTCTTCACTAGTTTTTACTAGACTACCAATCAAACGATCAAACGCTAGAGTATCTTCTATATATTGATTTTGATCTTCAGGACTTAACTCTGTTTTAGCCATAATCATTTTAGCCATATTGGTCCATATCCCTAAAATCATTTCTTTTTGTTGCATCATTTCTTCTTTATAATAGGAAGCATCGGGCAAAATAACGCTTGGACCTTGGATACATACACAATGTTGTTTTGTATTTTTCATATCTGTTTCAACCATTATCTGAAATGGTAATGGTAATTGATTGAGCATTAAAGTCTTATACATCTTGCTAAATGTATCCAAATTTTCTAATTTATCAAGAATCGAAAGATTCTTTAGGGCAGGAAAGATGCCATCCTTTTCTTTCTTTTCAACATTTTTAGCAATTTTAAACAACGTACATGCTTTTTCTAAATAATGATTAGGGTAAACTTCTTTATCACACATTTCTTTAAATTCATTTATCATTGTTTTCTCAACATCTACTGCTAGAGTTTGAAACCCACCTACCGATGGTTGGTCATCAGGTATCACTAGTTGAGCTAATTTTTCTTGATTAACATAAGTGTATAAATCATCTTGTATTCTTACTTTATCAGTATTTATCATTTTTGTCCTCCTATAAATAAAATACATAAATAGAATCAATGAAACTAAATTATATTCATTATATCATATTATTTTATCATGTAAAATAAATTGAAATATATTTTTGAAATATAATACTTAAACTCTTTTTTATCTAATCATAATTAAAATGAAAAAGTATCTCTTAGACTTTCACATTACTAATATTCTTATGGTTACTTATATCACTTTTTTGTCTAATTTATCTAACTCTTCTAAATTAGCTTGATAATAATGATATTTACCACTTTGTATTTCTGTGCATAAATTATGTTTTTTCAAAACTCCTAAAAATTCAGTTACTTTTGTATTTCCTTTTTCTAGTATTTTACACAATTTTGCTTTAGTTAGTCCAAAATCACCAAAAATGCTACATTGTATTAATATAAATAATAATTGATTGATAGCATCTTTATTCTTATGTGTTTCAAATATTGGCGTTATTTTTTCTAAAATCATTTCATATTTATTCAATATTTGACTTTTTTCTAAAGCATATATTTCTGTTTTTTGATATGATTTATAAATTAAATCTAAAAACTCATATACAAATGTAGAAATATCTGCTTTATTCCTACTATCATTTGCATGAGAAAAAGCCTCTAAATACTGTGTTAAATTTTCTTTAATTGTCATACTTAATCTAAATCCAATCACTTCGTTAAAATGTTTAGATAAAATATAACTAGAAATAAATCTATTTATTCTACCATTTCCATCATAAAAAGGATGAATATAGCCGAAATAATAATGAAATAAAGATACCCTTATCAATATGTCTATGGATTGATCATTTAAAATATATAATGCCTTATTCATATATTCTATAATTTTAGATTCTGGCATTATTCCATTATGAATAATTTTTTCACCTGTTTTATAAATATGTACTGTTTCTTTTCTAAATATTTTGCCATCTGGCAAATTTTTCTCATCTTCTAATCTTATTTCATTATATAACATCTCATCATATAGTTTTCTAATGTCAAACGAATCTTTAAAATCTAATTGTTCTTCTGTTAACAATACATACTTATTCACAATACCTTCAAATCGATTTCTTGTATTTATCTTTTTTTCGATTTCATTGATTAAATCATTGATATCTTTTCTTGTAGATATTACTCCTTCTATTTCATTAGTGTATTCAATTTCATCAATTAATGATTTTCTCATATATTGATCGATTGCAATGGGTGGAAGATTAGAAAAAATCTCATTGATTCGATTATCTATATTTCGTATATTTGAAACTAAAGCCATAATATATTTATCATAAGTAAAAAATGATTGTTGCTCATTGATGTAAATATCAAATTTAATTGTTGATTGAGAATTAAATTTCTCATTATATATCCGATTGAATGTAGTACTATCATTCATAACAAATAATTTATATAAAGATTCAAAATTCATACTAACACCTCACATCATATTATATCAAATCAATTGAAACAAGTCAAATTTTATCATTCATTTTTTATATTTTTTGAACGATATAATAATAAATATTACAATAATATTGTCATAAAATGCAAAAAATGAATGAAATATTTATATTTTTATTATAATTGATTTTTGATTTTTTTGATTCTCATTAAAACGAAGTTGGGGTCCTGCTTATTGGTCAAAAATTTTTAGAGATTAGATGCCCCCTGGGGTAGCTGGTGGAACAGAATATATAGCTATATCAGCTATTTTTGCCTTATTTGGAAGGTTTTTTAATGATTTTACTCATATTTATGAAATTTTATACTAGAATCAGTTTTTGAACACCTTTTGATTATAAAAGTCAAAAATGGTCAAATACAACTCGAGATTTGACCACTGATTTTTTGATTTTTGATTTTGCAAGTTTTTTCACGCGAAAGTGGTGGCCTGGCGTAAGTGTCCATTTTTGTAGATATTCAGATGGGGTATGGCCTCCAGGGCAGGCTTCCCGTACAACTAAACTACTAAATAATGCTTATATAACAGCATGTAATGCTACTTTACAAACTTATATAAATTAAAAAGCATATAGGAAGCCTATTATTGGCAACTTATCAGCTCTTTTACGTCATATGGGATTTAAAATAAAAAATGGACACTAATTTTTTGATTTTTTTGATTCTTTTCCACACGAGAGTGCGGCCCTGGTTAGTGTCCATTATTGAATTTATTTCAATTTTATCAAAAATCATTAAATAAATAAAGATGAATCTATATCTTCATTTTCCACTTCATCATTTTTTGAAGAAGTCATATTATTCAACAATGTTAAAAATTCTTCAGCCTGCTTAAATGTAATTAAAATACCTTTTCCTACAGACTTGTAATCAGTTGACCAAGCTCTTAAATCAAGTCGCATTCCGAAATTCCAATCAACAATTGATATTATTCTAATCCACTGTTCACTCTCAGATAAAGTCTCTAATATATCATAAAACTTACACGTAAACAGTTCGTTAGTGATTTCCTTAATAACTTTTTGAGTAAAATAATCGTATTTTATATTTTTTATCGCCTTTTTTATATTTTGTAGTTCAGAAAAAGAAAACCCCTTCATCGGTTTTAACCCATCTTTTGACCATCTTCTAATTTCGTATTTTAGACTTTCACCATTCCATGATACATAATTAAATTGTATTTCAAATTTATCATCAGAAATAACTCCAAGTCTTTTAATAATATCAAACTTTATTTTTTTCATTAATCACCTAATAATTAATAATAATTACCTCAGATGAATTTTTTCTTTTATCCACTTTTGAATTAATACATCTTCTTGCTGGTATTACTATGATTTTATAATCTTTATATAAATCTTGTATAAAAGCTGTATTAGAATTTGATACCATAAAAAAGGCTCCCTTTTTATGTAATTTATCACATTCTTCTTTTAATTTAATTTGATCTGCCCTTGAAAATCCTACAATAGTATATCCAGTAAATGATTCAGTCTTAGAAATAGGATCATAAGGAGGATCTAAATAAACAAAATCACCTTGTTTTACTTTTTTTAATAACATTTTATAATCGTAATTAAATAAATTAACTTCACTACTATTTAAATATTTATTAACATTACAAATATTATCAACATCTAAAATATTAGGATTTTTATATCTACCTAATGGCGTATTAAAATAACCTTTGCTATTTACTCTATAAAGTCCATTAAAACAAGTATGATTTAAATATATTGTTCTCGCAGCTTTTGTAACATTGGATAAACTTATAAAATCATCTGTTCTATCTAAATTTCTTATATTATAAAAATAATCTCTTGAATGATTTTCTAAGTGCTTTCTTAACTCTTTAATAAGTAAATCTGGATTTTTTTTAACAACTGTATACATATTTATTAATTCACTATTTAAATCATTAACGAATGCTTCTTTAGGTTGTAAAGCAAAAAGTAACGCTCCACCTCCTAAAAAGGGCTCGTAATATCTATTATAAACATCAGGCATATATTCAATTAATTTTGGTAATAACTGTCTTTTACCTCCAGCCCATTTTAATAGTGGTTTTGTCTTAAATTCTGCCATATTTATCTATCCATTCAAACCAATTAATTATTGTACTTGCCCTTCTACTAGAAGTATTTGTATTTAGACCATATTTATTAAATATACATCCTGAAATGTAATTCTTTTTAGATGACAAATCCATACTTTTACTAAAATAATACAATTCATTAATAAAAGGATTTGATAAAATTTGCTTTGAAAAACTGTTTTTGATTTCGTCAGTACCCTTTAGTCTAATAGAAATACCTGTATTATTTAAAAAATATTTAATGTTTATCTTCTTTACAACACCAATATATAATAACGCATCTAAATAATAAGATCCTTGTCTGTCTGCTAAGTTATATTTTTTTATAACATCATATTTAGACAATCCTTCATCTCCAATATCAAAAAAAATACTAAATATAAGATCCATATTATTTGCTTGTGGAAAAGGCACTTTTTTCATAAATTACTTCCTTTATGCAACTTCCTTTATATAAATAAAATTGCTATCTAAATCTTTGTCAATAAACCCCTTTGATAACAAAAGAGTATAATATTTTATAATAATTTTTTTTGCTTCATCTGTATTTATTTCTTGGTTTTCATTAATCCCTAATTGCTTTACAAGTATTGGGAATCCACCATTTGCATATGTTGAAAAGATTTCATATTTTTCATCACTAGTAATTATGTTTTGCTCTTTTTTTCTTGCATATGCAATTAAGTCTATAATATTATAATCTTTTTCATTAAAAAATTGCATTAAAACACCATCAGATGCTGCTTTTTCAATTGGTATAAATCTATTATTAAGATAACCGATTATTGCTGAGATCATTAATATATCTTTATATTGACTAAAAATTTTTGCTTGAATCATTTTTTGCATTAATTCTTGCTGAGATGCACTTCTCTTTATACGAAAACTATTATTAACATATATTGACATTATTGTACCTCTCTAACTTTTTTTATTGTAGTTGAATTCATATTTTCATTTTTTATAAACTCGTATATATTACTTATATGATTTCCTAAATAATTCTTTAACATTTCAAATTTATTATAATCAATCATTAAAATTATTTGATCTGTAAACGTATATAATAATGATGATGAACGAATAAGATTATCACCTGAAATATCACTAAACGGAGCATCTATTAATAATGGATAATGTTTAATACTAGCTAAAACATCATCACTCTTGTTAGAATTTGAATAATCCAATATTGCTTTAACAAAAGAAAAAGTATTCATTTTGCTTTGACCTGTAGAGTTTGAATCTATACACTCAAGTATTGTCATTTCTTCAATTTCATCATCTGATTTTCCTGAATCTATTAATCTATTATACTCACCGTTTTTCTTCCATGTATTAATTAAATCAATCTGATTCTTTTTAAAGTATACAACTATTTGATAACGTTTAGTATTATCATATTGAATAATTCTAATATTTTTACCAAGATCTGAGTCTTCTGAAAGCATGCTATATGCATTTTCTAGTTTTATATTAATTTCATGTAAAGCTTTATTCTTATTAATATCTTTAATGTGTTCTAAAGCAGTTAAACATTTTTCAACAAATGAAATTTGGCCAGAAAGTGCTTTTGAATCATCCTTACTTTGTGATTTTATATTTCTTTTTTCTTTTAATGATTTAATTTCTCTTTCAAGGTCATTTTGTTTTTTAGTTAACTCTGGAATTTCTTTTTTATAAATTGCAAGATTACCAATTATTTTGGTTCTTTCTTCTTCCAATTCTTTAACATTTTTTCTATCTTCATCGGATAACCCATCTGTTAATTCAGAAATTTCAGTTGTTTTTTTAGCATATAAATCTTTATATTTTTTTATTTTTTTCTCACACTCAGTTATATATCCATAATGTGTCTTTAGCTGTGTTTTCACATCGTTACTTCTATCTCTAAGATTTCTAATTACTTCAGCTAACGTACTATTTATATTATCTGGTGGTAGCGACAGAATCAACTCTTCTAATTTTTCCTTCGCATCCTTATCTAAATATCGCCCGCAAATACAGTTATCCCTTGATAAAATACTTCTTACAGCTTGAACAGTTAAATCTTGAGGAACATCAATTTTTTGTATAATATCATCAACATCATCTAATAATTTATCTGAAATTATTAAATATGCATCGATTAAAGTATCAGATAAACTTTTATAAAAACTATCTAAATCACGTTCACTATCAGTTTGTGACTTTTTATAATTTTCTCTTTCCTTTTCTATATCCTTTATATTTTCTATTTTTTTCAATTCTTCAGAAATTGTATTAAGTCTTTCATTATCAACATCTTTATTTTCTTGATATTCTTTCAACTTTTCTTTACATTTTTCAAGTTCTTTTTCTTTTTCTTCAAGAGATTTTACAATTTCAGATAAAGTTTCATTACCAGATTTATTAGAACATTTTTTTAATTCAGAATCAAATTGTCTCTTTATACTACTATAATAAGTAATTATTCGTTCGATTAATTCTACATTAGTTATATCGCTAATAACACCCTTAATAGCCTTTTTAGATTGTTCGTCAGTAGCACTTAATTTTTGCATTCTTTCTCCATCAAAAATTATACCATATAATATAGATTTAGGAAGAACTTTATTTAATATTTTTTCTATTTCTTCTCTTTCTCTAATAGGTAATGAAAGCTCATGCTTTTCATTATAATATCTTAATATTTGATATTCATCCTGAACAATTCTTTTTCCTGGTTTTCTGAATTCACATGTTTTAGTAATTATATAATCAACATTATCACTTTGGAATTCTATTTCTACAGAACATTTTTGAATTAAACCTTCTTTTCCTTTTTCTAACTTTCTATATAATTCCGAATTTAAAGCATATGGAGTATTTTCTTTTGCTCTTAAAGTAGAAAAATCAAAGTCATAAAAAGTCCACCAAAAAGCAAACAAAGTTTCCGTTTTACCGCCGCCATTTGGCGCTATAAGTAAATTAATATTTTTATCGTCAATTTCATCAAAACTTATCGTCCCATTCATAAAACAGCGGTAATTATTAAATGTTATCTTTTTGAATTTCATCTTTAGTTACCTCACGAATGATTTTTTTTATTTCGTCTTCAACATTAATTCCCTCATGCTCATGCTCTTGTTCTGCTTTTACTAATTGAATACATTCTATAAACGCTTGTTTTTCTTTTTCTGTAAAACACAAATCATTTAATACATCATTAATTGTATGTTTCTTGTTCATCATCGGAATCCTCCGTAATTTCATATTTATTTATTAATTCTTCAATTAAATCCAATGAATATCTCTTATTATTAGATAAGCGTGCATATTCATTTATTCTCTTTATTTCCTTAGCGATAAGTGGTTTTACGCCTATTCCCTCTGTAATATCATGTGGAGGTACTGCTATCATATCATAAATATAAGCAATTTCTTTACCCGTTTCTTTACATTTACGTAAAACACGACCTCGTCTTTGAATAGTTTGTCTCATTAAAGTGTCACTTGATAATATGTAAATTTTATCCAATTTTGGTACATCTACCCCTTGGTCAAAACACTTAATAGCTATAAGTGTATCAAAATACCCATTTTCAAATTCAGTTAAAACTCTAGTTCTAAATTTTGTTTTGCTAGTAAATTGTGTTACTTTAAACCCGCCTTGATATAAGTAATCTGTAACAATATCTATTATTCTGTTATCGGTATCAGTATCCTTACCTTGACCACAATATACCACAGAATTACAAAAATTATATTTGCCGCTATCAATCATTTCACGTAGCATAAGTGTCTTATTCTTTGCTTTTTTTACAATAGCACATCTATCATTACTTATTTCTTGAATCCTTTGTTCGTCTTTATCTTCAGGTTTTTTATTTAATTCGATAATTAATTTTTTTGTCTTTTCTCTATAATCATCAAATTCTTCTTCAGTTAAACTTACTAAGATAGGATGATATTCATAATGAGATAAAAAGCCATTCTCAATCGCGTCATCTATTGAATATTTGTAAGTATCAATACCTCTAGTAAAATAATTAACTATATTTTGCGTTTCAATTTTGTTATGTCTTTCTGGTGTTGCACTAAGACCTAATTTAAACTTATATGCATTTGACAACTTCTTTATTTGATTTTTGCTCAATTCGTGAGCTTCATCAACAACAATCATCTTATCTATATCTGCATAATCTACCCTTTCTTGTATTTTAGAAAAGTAGGTGTCATATATACATATTGAAACAATTAATCCACTACTAGTATAAAACTCTATCAAACTTCTATTTAGATCATCTTCCCAATCTTTGGTTTCAGCTATTCCGCCAAACAAATACGGTTGTATTCCCAACGAAACAAATTCTCTTCTCCATTGTTCTTGTAAATCTATTTGTGGAACTAAAATAACAACATATAAAGGATTACATATTCTTTGTTCATTTAAATATTGAATAGTTTTTACAGCTGTGAATGTCTTACCTGTTCCTGTTGCCATTTCATAAAAACCATGAAAATTATTATTTAAGAAATATTGAATAGCTTCTTCTTGATACTTATATAATTTCTTTACTTTTTTTTCTTGTTCTTCAAAACTATCTTCTATTCTTTTAATAGCTTCATAATAATCTGAAGACTTTCTATAAGTACTAAACAACTTATTTAATGCAGCATCTGGAAACTCAAATACTTCAATAGAGTCATCATTATTTGTCCATAAATTTTCAAAATATTCTTTTTGTTCTTTAATATCATCTAATCCATCAATCCATGATTTAATAACTGTAAGGGACTCTGCATTTTTTTTATATCCATTATATGTTTCATTTGGTGAACCATTGAACCAAATAGAATCTCCATTAAAATCTTCTAAATAGCCAATTTTTTCATGATATATGCCGCCATCAGGTAGATAAGCTACTCTGATTTCAATCTTTTTAGCAGCTATTAAATTACATATTAAATCCATATTTAACTTATTAACATTATCAATCTCTTTTTCAATTTCATTAATTATTTCAGATTTTATTTTTTCTTTAGATATTGAGTGTCCTCTACTTAACGCTAATAAATCTTCTGGTTTTAATTCTACTGATGTTATGATTCTTATATTACCGCCATTTTTAATATATGGTATTAATCCTTCAGATAACTCTTCAAGAATATTTATTGAAAAATAACCAACACCTCTATCGTACTTCTTACTTCTCAGCAATAATGGTATCAAGAAATCTTTACCTAAGTCATCAATTTTGCTTCTATAAATTCGCTTTATATGGATATTTTTAAACATAATAAAATCCCCTTTTTACTAATGAAACTGCACTACTTTAGTATATTATACCACTTTTAAATAGTTCTTTCAACAAAACCCCCTTATTTAGTATTTTATTCTACTTTTCTCTTATATTTTTATAAAAAAAGAAATGCCATCAATTGACAGCATCTCCACTTCTTTCTATTTCATCTATACTATCTCATATTACTTTTTCTATTTCTAGTAGCAATTCTAAAGTTGAAATATACTTATCTGAATCTATAGGATTAGGAAAAATAACTATTAAATTGTTTCTTAATTCAAATAACAATCTTAAATCTGGTATTTCATCTATTATCTTTAGTCTTTGTTTTCTTGTTTGTTCTTTATCCATATCTTTTATTCCTTTCAAACAAACAATATACTAAAAGATAAAATAATCCAGTTATACGATAATTACTTTAAATGTTCATTTATATTTCTATATTATCCACCCATTAATGATTGAAAATTTTTGTAAGCATGTATTTATATTTCAATAAATTTTTAATTTTGTTTTTGTAGTTTTAGTGTTGTTAAACTTTTTTTAGTTCCATTCCGTCTAAAATGGTTTCAATTTCATTGATAGAATTATAGTCACTGCTATTTATAGGTAATGTCATAACAAAAGACTTAGATAAAAGCGGGCAAATATTTTTATTTTCATCTATTAACCCGCTTGTAGGGAATACATAATTATTTCCTAGTCTCGAACATAATTTATTTGCACAAGATTTATATCTAATTCCAACTATAGCTTTTTCAGAGGAATTTTCTTTTATCCACTGCATTACTATTTGTGGAATAATATATTCTACTGAAAAAGAACTATTTTTATCTATCCTTATAAAAGAACACGCTAACTGTATAGGTAATCTCATTAAGTATCCTATTATAAATGTTAATTTGGTTTCTTCGAAACCTTCTTCACTTAGCATACTAATAACATCTTCTACTTGCATACTTAGATCAGCAATTCTAAAATTGGGTCCATATTTTTTTTCATAATTAACTACAAATTTTGAAAAAAGTTTATTCTTATCTTCACCAATTTCTATATTACATAAATTTATATTATCACTTAAATATAATGAAGGATGTCCCGGTATACTAAAACGACTTGTAGAAACTTTTTCTCTCATAGTATATGGTACATGAAAACATCTTTCTCTGCTATAGCTTTTACCATCTGATATAATAACAGTGCGATAAAACTTTGTATCTCCTAGCCATGGTAAAATATAATCCATAAATTTAATTTCATCATCAAAAGTTTCTTTTATCATTTCATCAAATTTAATATATGCTTTATGAGGAAGTCCTTTATAATATTCCTCAATACATTTGATCAGTTTATCACAAATGATTTTAATTTTAACTTCATACTTTAAATACTTATCATATTTATCATAAGACTTTAAAACAGTAAAAAATTTACTTGCTATAATCGTATATCCTAAAAATTTATCTTTTAATGTTTCTTTAAAATCTTTCCCATTCCACCTAAAAGGTGTTCTCGTATATCTAAGACAATCTTCATTGAATGTCCCTTTAAATATTTCAATTATATCAATCTCTTCCATTTTTTCCATCCTATTTATATTAGTGTTTTATATCTTCTATTTAGCAATAAATATGTTTTCAAATCATTTACCATTATATTTAAACTTAATTGACCTCGAGAAAATAAAATAGTTAATTCATTATGTAATTTTCTTGTTTTTTCGTTATCTGTTGTAGAATTATTTATAAAATATATTTTCCCTTGTTCTTCTTTTATTTTTAAATCAGGCAAATATACATAGCAGTGCTCGACATCGAAAGATATAGCGTGAAGTGTATTACCAATTATATCCTCATTTACATAATCAGTAGCAAAATTATCATAATTCCAACCAGCCAACCAAAATCGTTCTGTTGCAATTTTCATTATTTTATTATCTTTATTGTTATAAGTTGTAAATATTTTTTTAGTACCCTTATAATTTTTATATGAATTTAAAAAATCAGATTCATTATAATATATATTTATCTTGTATCCATGCAATTTTTCATCAGGTATAAAATCTGTATAATTTGTCAAACATTCAATAGCTTTAGATGCACTATTTGAAAATCTTTTTACGGTTTTTAACGGTCTTAGCTTTGTACTTTTACCCAATTCCTTAATGGCATTTTCTATATCTTTTTTCCCACACATCAAATCATTACTCATAAACGACTGTTCCAAGTCTCCAAATAATATAAGGTTTTTACTCTTTTTTGCAACTTGAACAATTTGATCCAAACTTAATCTCTGACATTCATCAATAATGCATATTTTATCGTTAATATTAGAATTTAAAAATTTATCTGAACTCCATGTACAAATTTTCGTATTATAATATTTATTCAAGTTTAAAGTATTATAAAACTTTATGTTCATTAATAACAATGCAGTATTTTCAAGTTCAAAGAAACATTTTAATGCAGCAATTGATTTGCCAGTACCAGCTTTGGACAAGCAAATTAATACATCTATATCATTATTAATATGATCATCTATATATTTAAAAAGTTGTAGTGTTTCTTCATAATAATTAAATGTTTTATTTTCAATTGATTTAAAAATGGTATTAATAGAAGCTAAATTATTTGCTTGAATTAAACAGTTTCTAACTAATTCAGATCTTGTTAACTTATTTGTTAACTCTTTTAATTTTCCCAAACATTTAATTAATTTATTGTTTGATTTAATATTAGTCTTTGCTCTTACGAAAACATCATCAGTAATTCCAATAATAATATATTCCATATTAGGTATTAATTGAGGGAAATGTTTTTTAATTCTATTAGAAATTTGAGTATTCAATTTTCTTGAAGATTGAATTGTACTTTTGATTTCAATATCTAAAAAAACAGGTCTCTTTTTGTAATTTAATACAGTAACTATATCCATTTCAGTTACATCAGTCTTATAGAAAAAAACAAATTCTTGTTCATCAGGAATAGTTTCGAATATTGAAGATGCAACTAATACTCTAAATGATTTTATGAATGTTTTAAATTCATCAATATCTAATTCTTCCCATTTGAACTCTTCAAATTCAGATATTCCCCTTAAGTCATTTATAGAAAAATTCGATAAGTCAGCTGCTATAAATTTTTTAATAAGTTTTAATTTTAATGTAAGACCTCTAACATTCATATTAATTTATCTCCTAAGAATATTATACACCTAAAAGCTTATTCTTTCAACAAAACTCCCTTATTTACTATTTTATTCTACTTTTTTCTTATGTTTTTATAAAAAAAGAAATGTTATCAATCGATAGCATCTCCACTTCTTTCAATTTCATCTATCCTATCCCATATTGTTTTTTCTATTTCTAGTAGTAATTCTATTGTAGAAATATACTTATCTGAATCTATGGGATTAGGATAAATAACTATTAAATTGTTTCTTAATTCGAATAGTAATCTTAAATCTGGTATTTCATCTATTATCTTTAATCTTTGTTGTCTAGTTTGTTCTTTATCCATATCGTTTATTCCTTTCAAACAAACAATATACTAAAAGAATAATAACTCCAGCAAAGCGATAACTATTCTTCTTTTGGTTTGTTATAATCAGGTCTTAGTTCAACTCTACTCATTTTTAAGCAATTAAAAAGGTGAGGGTTATTACTAGCACAAGCTCTTACTTGAACTGAATCAACAAATGACCCATCTTTCTTAAAGAATAATTCTTGTTGAGTTATTTTATCAGCAATTTCTTTAGAATGTAAACTCATTCCTGGTTCATATCTAAGGACTCTAATCATAGCTTCAGGAAGTGTCATACGTTTTGCTTTTTGTTTTTCTGTTCTAATTAAATCATTAGCGTTAATAACTGATAACTTATACAATGCATTATTATCTGCTAATAAAACAAAACCATATTTCTTAACCATTCCAATTACTCTATCAAAATCTTTTGCTAATTCTTCTCTTCCTACAACTTGTTCGGTATTATTAAATCTCATTATTATGTCCTCCTATTAATTTATTTCTCTTATATTTATATTATACCGCGTATGAAATGTTACTTCAAGGAAATAAACAGCTTATTTATTTTATAAAAAGTGTCCATTTTTCCACCTAGCAAAATCAATGAATTTGAAACATTATCATGTATTTTAGCAGTATTTACTTATAATAAGTGTTCATTTTAAACCTTTTAAACTTTTTAATTTTTTTGATTTTTGTTCATTTATAAATTTAAACTTTTTTTAAACTTATATTTTTTCTATATTTTCTGGGCATTAAAAAAAGACCTAATTTTAATGTTTTTAGGTCAATTTTTCTATAAAATCAGTGTTTTTTAACACATTTTCATTGATTTTTCGGTTTTTTAGGCAATTTCACGGCCTTCTGGTCGTGAGACAAATTCAATGTTCAACGTTACATAAATAACACAAAAATGATGCATTTACTTCTTTTTTACTACTCTACTATTTTTATCATTTATTAGAATTTTTGCGATAATACCTATTATTTATAATAGATATGATTGTGGATATAATCGGAAAAATGGTACATATCAATATAGCCAATTTCATTCCTACTTGTTCAGCATTTAAACCATATTGTGAAGCAGTATGAATTATATTAGAATGCTTTGCAACAGCATCCGTAATAATACCAATTAACTGTGGACCTACAGAAGCTCCTAAGTCACCCCCAGCAGCCATGAATGCAAATAAGACAACACCACCATTTTTCACTTTGTGATTACACTCTATTAAATTACCAGGCCAAAGCATGGAGACACAAAAACCTGTCAATCCACAACAAATTAATCCCAAAAAAGGAATCATACTAATACCAGCAATGATATAGCAAATTGTTGCGCCAAATGAACCTATTATCATAATCTTAGACAAGTGTTTTCCATATTTAGAATATAACGTTCTTCCAAGCCCTAACATCAGTGAAAACATTGCAACACCAAATATATCCCCATAAACTTTAGGAATCCCAACTGATAATTCCAAAAAGGTAGATGCCCATTGAGACATAATATTTTCAGTAGCTCCACCTACAAAGATTGCTATACATCCTAGCCATACCCATTTATTTTTCAATAAGGTCTTTATTTTAGACTGCTTTTCATCAAAATAAATATTTGGTAATTTACTGATACTAAATAGTATGATGGAAAGAATAGGAAAGATAGTAATGATGAATATAAAATATTGCCAATGATCATACCCAAAAATTCTCATAAATAAAGAAAAAACAATTACAATTCCCACAACACCCCAAGCAAAAACAGAGTGTAATTTGCTAACTTCTTTATCTGGATTGCTAGATGGTAAGGCAGCAACCAAAGGACTTAACAAAACTTCAACTAACCCACTCGAAATAGAAATGAAAAAAGTACTAATAACTAAACCAATATATTCATGATGCGGTAAAATCCATGGTGTTAATCCATACATAATCAATCCAACTACTGATAGAATTGGCATTAAAATAACGCATAGATTTATATTAAATTTCTTACTAAAAAAAGTAAATATCAAATCTATAAATAATTGTGTTAAAAACCCAATTACAATAAGTAACCCTAGTAATGAATATGAAATATTATACATTGTTTTTAGCGTTAAAAATAATAGCGGAGAAACACATGAAGTTGCTGAACAAATTATATTGGTTATATAACAAGCACTTATAATTGTCTTAGAATTTTTATCCATAAATTATGAATATCCCTTTCAATTTACAAATATCAACCGATTCAATTTTTTACTTATACTACTTAACTGGTATTATCACTTTATTACGATGAATAGAATCATATTTATTATATAGTATATTATACTACATTATTGTAAAAAGACATATTTTTACACTAAATAATATCATTCATTTATATCATTTCTTTATAAAAAATAAGCGGAAAAACCATTTATCTTCCACTTATTTTTTTATATTAATATTTTTTCTCATCAACAATGATATTGATACAATTTTAATATTGACCCTATACCAGTTTATCTTCAAATTTGATTTTGTTTTTGAACTTTATCAATAATCAATTGAGCAATTTTCTCAGTAGCATCAAGACTAACATTTTTTTCTTGAGCTTTTTTCATCTTTTCCATGTCATTTTCACTATTTAGTAACTTTAACCCTATTTCAGTGAGTTCTTTGGCATTTGGTGCTGAAATTGACATACCAAGATGATGAAAGAAATTTTTATTAGCAGTTTCACACCCTGGAATAGGAAAAGTATGAACAAGGGGTAATCTTGATGCGGCAGCCTCAGTTGATGTAAGTCCTCCTGGTTTTGTATAAACAATATCACAAGCCTTCAAATATAAATCCATTTGATTGGTATGCCCTAAAATAACAAACATTTCATTTGTGCCATACAATTTAAGCAATTTATGATATATTCTTTTGTTATTTCCACATATAACAACAATTTGAAGATAATTTTTATCTTTAATTTTATTAAAGTTTTTAACAAGTTGAATCAATTTACCAGCACCCATACTGCCACCAAGTAGTAAAGCAATTTTTTTATTTAATTTCAATTGTAGTTTTTCTCTTGCTTCCTCTTTGCTAATAGGGTTTAAAATTTTAGGAGTAAAAGGAATTCCTAAAGGGTATAGTTTATCAATCGGCATTCCTCGTTTAGTAAAATCGCTCATCAATAATTCATGAGGAATGATATAAAAATCACAATCTGTTTCCTCCCAAAATGGTGTACAAGTATAATCGGTAGCAACCCCTACAAAAAGTGGCAATTTGACATTTTCTTTTTTCATATAAGTTAAAGTTTCAGCAGGAAAAAGATGAGTCATAATAATTGCATCATAGTGGTGTTCTTCTAAATAAGGAATTAAATATTTTGCCATCTTTTTATTTATTTTATACACAGGGGATTCTTTTGAATGTTTACTAACATACATTCCCAATTTATACACTTCTCCAAAAACATAAGGAACCGTTTTGACTGTATTGACATAAGCATTCGCAACTCTTTTTGCTACTTTTTCTCCTGCAAGCGTTAAATAGTCAAAAACAAAGGCTTCATGTCCCATTTTTTCAAATTGAAGTTTTAAAGCATTTGCAGCCGCATCATGACCTCCACCAGTTTTACATGATAAGATTAAAAATTTCATATTAACGTTTTCTAAAGGCAAAGCGCACTTCAGTTTCCTCCATTTTTCTAAATGATGCAAGATGTTTAATGCCAACAATCATTGAAATACTAAAACATCCGATAAAAATGATGAATGATTTAACAATAAAAATACTTGTTAAAATGAAAGCAAAATAAGCAAAAAAGATTCTTAAAGTATGTGGTTTAACAATAATGATTAATGAAAAGAAAAGAAGCCAAAAAGCAAGTAAAAGTCCCATTTGCAAATAAGGAAATAGGCCTAATAAACTACCAAAACTAACCGCAATACATTTTCCACCACCTTTAAACCCACTATAAAGAGGATAAGCATGGCCTACAACAGGTGCAAGCATAATAAATGAAAACAAAATATGATTAGGTGAAATCGTATTTTTAGCTAAATAAACGGGAACAAACCCTTTGCCTAATTCTAATAAAAGTGTACAAATTCCGCATAGCATGCCACCTTGAATAAAAGCATTCGCAGTTCCAGGATTCCCATCCTCACTATCTTTTTTCGTATCCACTTGTTTAAAAATTTTAGGGATTAGATACCCAAACATAATACTACCTAATACATATCCTAGTATAATAAAGAAAATATAATGGATGGTAATTAACGTTTCTTTATTCAATATTAGTAAGTAAGTATTCATAAATTACACCACCTTTTTATTCGTATAATCGGTTAAGAATGCGAAGAAATTCTTGTGAATCGTGTTCTCCTAATTTATGAATCATCTTATTGATACTCATTGCAATATCATCAATAATTCTTTTTGCCACAATCTTACCTTTTTCTGTTAATTTAATAATCGTTTTTCTTCGATCATCTTCAGCCATCATTCTTTTAATAAAAGCCTTTTTTTCTAAATTTTTAAGCGTAGATGCAATTCGACCACTTGTTAATTGTTGAATTGCACATAGTTCACCTGGTGTTAAATTTTTTTGATGAATTTCTTCATAGATAAACAGGGTTTGTAAAATACCATTTTCTCCTTTATCTAATTCTTTCACTCGATGAATAAGGTGATTTCTCTTTCGAAAAATACGCATAAATTTATATGATAATTCTTTATAATTCATTTCATTTCTCCTAATTATCTTCTACTAGAAGATAATTATATCATCTTTGTCACATCTTGTCAATAGTATATCGTATTTATATATTCAATAATAAAACACTCTATTCTAATGTTTTAACATTTCATAGAGTGTTTATTTTATAATTTATAAAGTGATTTTTATTTTATCTTGCGAAAACACCATTATTCCAAATTCTACTTGCAGGATAAGTTCCATCCCATTGTTCCCAAGTTGTTGTACCAGGAACAATACTATGTAAAGTAATCGTTTTAGTCTGACCATTTAATTCAACAGTTAAATCATAAGATACTGTTGTAGTAATAGCTGGTGCTTTGATTACTCGGCCAGTATTATCAATAATATCAGGATTATTAGATTGAATAGAAATTTTTGCATTACTATAATTCTTTTGAATTTCATATTGTAATTCAACCATTTCCATAAAACTATCCCAATAAGAACCAGAAATCATTGTTTGAGGACAATTTTTACCACTCCAAGTATTATGCATTTTCACTCTTGTTGTATCTAAATCATTTCTTAATAAGATATCGGCAACAAGTTGTGCAGTTCTTTGGAATGTATCATAGATATCACCAGATAAATTAGAACACATTTCAATACCAATTGAATTATTATTTCCACCACGGGAACCAATTGTATTATAACTAGATGAATACCATAATGGTTCACCAATATAGTAATACCCATTCTCTACTTTCCAAGTTGGGCCAAGAATTGATAAATAACTAGCAGAAGGCGCCGCACCATTAATTGTTGGCACTTCAATTTGTGTAACAGTTCCATTTAGTGATAGATAATAAGCAGAACCACTTTGTACAACATCAAATTGAGGTGCTATATTGCTAGTGGCAACCGCATTGGTTTTCGTCCAAGTAAAGCTTGCAGATGTTCCATCACCGGCATGATATGCAATATATTTTTCAGGAACGACACCATAGATGGCATCATTACCTACTGTATAGTGAATGGAGGTTTCACCGCTTGACATACCTTGAGCAATTGATACAACTGTACCTGTAAGTGTTGCGGTGTCATGAACAGTAACAAATTCAATTGTATCTACACTTCTACGTTCTTTATGGTTATTTGGATTAGCCTCACTTGTTGCATAATATGTTTCATCCACTTTAAATTCATCAAATAAGTATCTATTGACACTTCCATAAGTAGAAACATATACTCTTTCAACACCATCATTATATAAAGATATGTTACCCGTTTCTACTACAGCAAAATTGTTTCTAGCAAGCAGTGCAATTAATCTATCGATATCTGTATCTTCTGAATATACTCCTACAGTGATACAAACTGATAAATTAATTTGAGTTCCTTCAATTGTAACTAAAACATTTGCTTTACCATTAGCAAGAGCAGTTACAAGTCCTGTTTCCGACACTGTTAAGATGTTCTCATCACTTGATTCATAAATAAATTTAGCGTTTTCTGTACCTTTTCCATAGGCTGTAGCAATGATTTGCAATGTATCATCAATATGAATTGATCCATCATAATGTTCTTCAAATGTAATATCAACCGATTGAATCGAATTTACAGTAATTTCATGTTCATAAGCAACTTTTCTTAGATAATCGTAAATTGTGATTGTTGCTTTTCCGGCATTAATAGCAGTAATTAAACCAGTACTTGATACAGTAATAATATCTGTGTTACTTGATTCATAGAATAAATCTTTAAAATATGCATCACTTGGTTCTACACTTGCCACAATTTGGAAAGTATCACCGGTTTCTAGTTCATCACAAATTTCATCAACTCGAATATTAGTTACAGGATTTAGTTGTTCCCATTTTGCATATAAAGTAAGATCACCATTCAAAGTTTCTAAACTAGTATATAGATTATCCTCGCTATCATACCATCCTAAGAATTTATATCCTAAATAACCAGGAACAATCAATTTATCACTATATCTTGAAGGTACAACTAAAGTATCATCTTCAGGTACTTCACTAAAGAAATATACTGTAGCTGGTTCATCTGCGGTAATATCCTCAATCGCTTGATCAAAAGCAACCATTTGACCAACTGTCAATTTAGTTGTAATTGGGTTAATACTTGCCCAATAATTGTTGTAAGAGTTAGAAATAGTAATAACATATTCAGCACCTTCTGGCCAACTAGATGCACCAGAAGAAATAATTTGAACAATTTCATATAAACCAGTTTCTAAATTTTTAGCTATATAAATACGATCAGAAAAAGTTGCTGCAGGATCATAACTACTTGTTCCAATAAAGATATCATTCGTATATCTTCCACCCCAGAATGTACCATTATTATAATTATAATTATTAATCGTTAAATGTGGAGCATTGCCAGAATGAGCAACTAAGTATTCTTCTGAATATCCACCATTAAATATATAAGTTACATCATAAATTTCGCCTTCTAATACTTTCCACTCAGCTACTAACACAATATCACCTCTTGAAGTTGAAGGAATTTCAGTTACATAATCTCCGTTTAAACTCCAACCTAAAAATTCGCAATTCAATTTTGTAGGAGTAGGTAGTACAATAGGTTCACTAATTAAACTATTATAAGCAGTTGGATAATTTCCTTTTAAAGTACCACCATCAAGTTCATAATTGATAACATAAAATTCAAGTGGTTTTGCTTCATCAACAATTGGTTTAGTTGCCAAAGTAGTACCTGATGTTTTTAAATGTTTAAATAAACTAGCATAAGAAGTTAGATCAGTAATCACTTCACCCTCATTATTTTCATAATAATTAGCACCAAATTCTGCCAAATGTGGATTTGTAGTTTCAGTATCAGAACCTTGATATGTTCCAAAATAATGAGTAGTAGGAAGTCCTAAAAATTGATTGTTATCTACTTTGCAACTCCAATTAGATGTACTTGCTCCATTATTTCTTAACCACATATAATTATAGCAATGATCAAAAATATTGCCTGTAATTTCCCAAGCTGTTTTATTTTCTTGGAAAATATGAGCAGAAATTGCACCATTATATGGAACCGCATTAGACTGATCAGTACCTATTTGTTTAAAAGTATTATTTAACACATACACTATTGTATTTGATCCACTAGGTCCGGATAAAGCATACATAAAGATTGCATTGTATCCATTATTTTGAACACTTTGTTCAAAATAATTATTCGTAAATGAAATAATACCTTGGTTATAGCCACCCTCACATCTAATAGCATCTCGATCAAAGTCTAAGAATACATTCCCTTCTACTGATAAATTAACAACTCTATTAATTAATAAGTTAACATCACTAACATTCGTAAATCTATTATTTGCAAAATAGAAATGATTTGTTGAACCTCCCTTTGGTAAATTGAATTCTACAAATCCTTTCATCACATAACGATTGATAACCCAATCAGTAGTAGAAGCATTTGTATCATAAACTAAATTATTTACAAACTTAAAGTTATGATACTCTTTGTTTTCACTTCCAACGATTTTAGCACCCTTTGTAAAGGACAATCCATCCATTGTAAAATTATTAGCAGAAGCAAGAACTGTAATAACGCCTGTTAAAACAGCTTCTTCTTCTCGTGCGAAAGTATTTGGATTGGTTCCTGCATTTGGTCCAACAATTGTTAAGTTAGCCAAGGAAATCGTAACATTTTCATTATACTCACCAGCTAAAATAATAATCTTACTTCCTTCTTTAGCATCGTCTAAAGCAGCTTGAAGTGTAGAGTAATACCAATCCTCTCCAACTCCTACATATAATGCATCTTCACGCCATTTCGCACTAAGCACAATATTTCCTGTTGTTCCTTTTTCAATAGCAGTAATTTTTTCATCATTGAAATACCATCCAACAAAAACGAAATTGCCATTTGTTGGTACTGGAAGTTTGGTTAATCCAACTTCGCTATCATATTTAGTTGGAGCATTTGCTGGTAGAGTTCCACCATTTAAAATATATTGAATCTCCCAAAGATCAGCACTTTCATCAACATATTCAGGAACATCAGTTTCATTTTCATAATACGTATCCCAGCCATCAACACCCATAAATTTACTTGCTACTGGAGTTTGATCGTAGTAATTATTAGCACCATCAATATTAAAAGAATATGCATTTTTAATATAATAGGTAGCTAAAGAATTCAATAATTTATTATAATTGATATGCACATCATGAGTAGTTTCGCTCATATCAGTTGTTTGATCTAATCTAAATAGCATATATGAATTATCTACCTTATTATATTGGAATTCAATTTTAGCAGTTCCTGTTGAGGCACCACTATATTTTACAAAAGTTGCTGCAGCATGACTTCCTGCTGTTTGACCACAATTTTTGAAAGTATTATTTTTGATTTCATAGGTTCCTTCACTATAAGATCTAACCCAAATTGTATATTGAGAATAATTTTCAAAATGATTATTTATAATTGAAACATTTCCCTTCACACCAAAGGAAGCCGTATTATCAATCTTAATTCCATCATTATAGTTAGCACCATTACCAACAAAAGAACAACCCTTTATAGTTAAATTGATTATTTGCATACCATAAAAAATCATTGGTCTTCCTGTAGATTTTTCATATTTGAGATTTGTTAATTCTATATCCTCAAAAATGGCATTTGCATCATCTGTTTGTGGAACAAAATGAATAGGTGCAGTTAAACTATCTTGTGCAGTAGAATTGACTGTTGACTCATAGCAATAAATATTTGTCAATTGAATATTGCTAACACCACTAGTTGAACCAACAATACGTCCCTTTTCAGTTAAAGCGATTCCATCAATCACAACATTATTTGAATTGATTAAAATATCACTAGTAAAAATAGTTTCTGCATTTCTAGTTTCATAAACTGGATTAATTCCCCAATTCGCACCATTGATGGTTACTGATTTATTGATTGTAAAGCCTTGATAAGTACCGGCTACCACCAAAATAGTATCTCCTTCTTTTGCAGCATCTAGGGCTTCTTCTATTGTCGCATATGCATTTTCATTATTTGGATCGACAATTAAATCTTTTTCAACCACTTGTTCTTGTTCCCATTTTGCAACAACTGTAATATCGCCTCTTTGCTCACCATTGATTTGTTCAATTAATGCATCATTGAAATACCAACCCAAAAATTTAAATCCTTCTTTTGTTGGAACTGGAAGTAATGTTATTTCATCAATAAAGTATTTTGTTGGTAAGTTATCGCATACACCACCATCTAATTCAAAAGTAATGAAATATGCAATTTGTTCCCATTTGGCATAAAGAGTAATATCTCCCTCTAGGCCAACTTCTAATTTATCTACTAATTGATCATTGAGATACCAACCCAAAAATTGATGATCTTCTTTTGTTGGTTCTAATAACTCAATTGGTAGAGTCAACATATCATATCCTTGGGGATTATCAGGATGATTGAGGCCTCCATCAAGTTGATAATCAATACTATATTTTGTAGCTATCCATTTGGCATAAAGAGTAACTTTACCACTCATGGATGCATCAAGCTCTGTTATTTTATCACCAGTACATTCAGCATCTAAATACCAACCATCAAAAGTATAGCCTGTTTTAGATGGATTATTTAAACCAACTGGTAAATCAGAATCAGTATATGATGTTGGATTATTTGGATGATTGATACCTCCATCTAATACATATTCTATCTCATATATTTCTTCTAAAACCGTAACATCAAAAACATATTCACGATACTGTATACCATCAACACTTGAGGTAACTCTAGCAATAATTTGTGTAGTACCTTTAGATACCGCTAAAACATACCCATCATTATCAACAGTTAAGATCTTATCATCATTTGATCTATATGTTATAATCGGATCGATACAACCTTCTTGAAGAACATAAGAAATTTTATATGTCTGTCCTTTTAACATCTTATCTTTTACATCAAATTCAACATCTAATGTCTCTGTATAGACAACCTGAATTGTTGTAGTTGCATATACAGAAGGGTTATCTTTAACAAAAACTTTTAATTCTGTTGTCCCCTCTTTTAAACCTGTTAATATTCCATCAATATAGGTTGCAACGGTTTGTTCAGATGATTCGTATACTAGTTCATAATTACTTTCATGTGAATCCTTGACAACTGTAGGCATAAAATCTAATTTTTCACCTACTTTAATTGTGTATAATTCTTCATCAAACTTTAACTTGATATATCCGTCTGGAATACATGATACCAAACAAAGAATTATACCAACCATTGATAAAATTAAAAATAATCTTTTTCTTAATTTTAACATTTCTCCTCTTCCTTTCATAAAAAGATATTTAATTATATCACTGAGAATTTTTTTTTGCAAGCGTTTGCACTTTTAAAGTAAAGGAAGATGATTTTGTTTTTTATTCACTTTTATTTAAATTATTTTTCTTTGTAAAAATATAAAAAAACAAATAGAAGACTGTCAAAATTTAATATAGTATCCTATTTAATTTAAATGAATTTTTCCTAACAAAAAGCTTACTAGAAATCTAGTAAGCTTTGAATTATTCAAACTTATTGTGCTTCATCTTCAACAATCATAGTTGAAACTAAAGCTTTAAATGCAGCACTCCATTTTGTATTATACATACCAACAAAATAATTAGTTTGGCCATTTGGAATATATACTTTAAATCCTTCAGGCACTTTATCAAATAATGTATCACTTACATATGTAATATGTGCTGATGTTGTAAAACGAATGCCCGATAATGTAGTGTCAATAAATGCACTTGCATCAATGGAAGACAAAGTTCCCGTAGTATCTTTTAAAATAGTAGCCACACCATTAAAATTACGATTGGCAACAACTAAAGTATAATATGTTGAAGTTGCACTTGCCTTACGATAAATTAAATGATCAATTTCAAAGAAGAACTCATTTCCATCTTCAATTATAATTTCTGTTATATTTGGACAATTCGCAAATACATTTGCAGCCAAATCCTTTGTATTGGCAAGTAGTGTTACAGCTTGCGAATATTTCGCAGGAATAAATTCAAGTTTAGTTGTCGTTTTGCCACTCGTTGTTGTTGTTGAATATAAAACATTATTGTATACTTGATATTTGCTTGAACCATCTTCAACAGTAATGCTTTCAAGTTTTATTAAATTTGCTAACGCATTGACTTGAATGGATGTAACGGTATTCTTGACTTCAAAGGTTGTTAAATTTTTATCTGGTACAAGATATAATGTTGTCAAAGATTTATTATATAATGCCCCATTCACACTTGCATAACTTTTATTATCAGCACTCACATTGATAGAAACTAATTTCTCACATCCTAAAAATGCATTTAAATTAATATTGGTTACACCTTGAGGAATATATAATGAAACGATTTGACTACAATTTTTAAATGCCTCTTCACTAATTTTTGTTAATGTTGACGGAAAGGATATAGCAATTAATGATTGACAATTTTCAAAGGCATTTGATTCAATTGATTTAACCCCTTCTGGTAAACTTATTGCCGCAAGTTGAACACAATTTTTAAATGCTGATGTACCAATATGATCAAGAACACCATGAATTGGTAATTGAATTAAAGAGGTACATCCTTCAAACATTGAAGTTGCAATAGCAGTTGCATTCGCTGGTAAACTAATACTATTTAAAGCAGTACAATCTTTAAAGACATTGATTCCAAAAGTTAAAGGGTCACTACTATCAGTACCAAGAAAAGTAACTGTTTTTAGATTGCTACAACCTTCAAAAGCACTAAATGCAATATTTTCAATTCCCTCAGGAATAATAACACTTGTAATCGTTTTATTGTTTTTAAATAAATTTTCTCCTAAAGCTTTCACTTCTACACCATTAATTTTAGCAGGAATTTCGATATCACCAGCTAAATCAGTGGCATCAACAATTGTTTGTGTCTTACTATCAAATTGAAAAACACTAACCCATTTTGCAACTAAAGTAATATTAGAAGTTACAGGTTTTGTAAAATCATATGGTTGATCATTGAAATACCACCCTACAAAATGATACAATGAACGCGTTGGGTCATTTGGTCTAACAAATGTTGAGCCAGACTTTACTTCAATCTCTTTTACAAGAGTACCTCCATTAGAATCAAAAGTTACAGTTAAAGTTTTAACTGGAAATAAATCTGGATTATCATTCATAAATTTATCAAATGCAATTGTAATTAAATCTTTAACTGTGTTGCTTGAAATAGTTGCACCAGAAACAACAACGAATGAATCATCTATAGTTGTGCTAGTAGCACCGTTTAATCCCATTGATGAACCATTAAAGCTTTCCCCTTTACCTAAAGTATCACTTTGTGTTGTAACCATATTTACAATCTTTCCATCTTCATCTATTCCTACATATAGTTTTACAGTAGTAAAAACATTAGCCTTTTCAAGATAATAAATACTTACTTCTTTACCATCTTTTACTGCTTTATATTCAGCCTTTAAGTTTTCGGTTGCTGTTATTGATACTTTTGTATATTCTGCTCCTGCAACAATTTTTTCTAATTGTGTTTTTACTTCATCAGAAATCTCATCTGGATTAACTGGACCACTATGATCAGTTGCAAATTTATCAAATGCAATTGTAATTAAGTCTTTAACTGTGTTGCTTGAAATGGTTGCACCAGAAACAACAACGAATGAATCATCTATAGTTGTGCTAGTAGCACCGTTTAATCCCATTGATGAACCATTAAAGCTTTCCCCTTTACCTAAAGTATCACTTTGTGTTGTAACCATATTTACAATCTTTCCATCTTCATCTATTCCTACATATAGTTTTACAGTAGTAAAAACATTAGCCTTTTCAAGATAATAAATACTTACTTCTTTACCATCTTTTACTGCTTTATATTCAGCCTTTAAGTTTTCGGTTGCTGTTATTGATACTTTTGCATATTCTGCTCCTGCAACAATTTTTTCTAATTGTGTTTTTACCGCATTGGGGATTTCACCATCTGCTTCTTCATCTTTATAAGATGCAACAAGCGTAAGATTTGAATTTACTGGTTTGCTAAAATCATATTCAGAATTATCTAACATCCAAAACACAAATTCTTTTCCCTCAACTGTTGGCGCAATAATTGCTGTTGCCAGTTTTCCTTCTTCAACAAAATATTTTGCATATTCTTGATTGTTGACTTCATATTTTACTTCATAATAAGTTCCTAAATTTCTTTTTTTACAGCTTATAAATGTAAAAGAGAAAATAGTTACTAAGAAAAGTAAGAATACTTTAGTAAAAATTTTTTTCATATTTCCTCCTAAAATTTAAAATTTTGACAATATTACTATATTATCATACTATTTATTCTATTATTTGTTAAATGTATTTTTTATATATCTATATATAAAAAAGGATATATGAAATGATAAAAATTAAAACTTGGGTTCTATTTTTAATAAAACCCAAGTTTTTTATTTTATTTAAATATATGATTATTTTTTAAACTTTTACTCTATAACCTCATAATTTTTAAAATAACTTTGCCAAATGATTGTTTGATAACTTTCATCACCATTATAATAGATAGTAACTTCTAAACCATTTTCTGGAACTAATTCAATGTAATCAACAAAATTAGCATATGGATATAGCATTCCTTCTTGATATAAGCCTTCAAGAGCAGGTGCTGTATTACTTAAGAAAACGAATGTTTTTAATGATGTACAGCCATAGAATGCTTTGTCACCAATGGCCTTTAATGTGGATGGTAAAACAACTTTTTCTAAAGTAGTATTTTGATAGAAGGCATTGAGTGCTATCTTTTCTACCCCTTCCGGAATAACAAATTCAGAACTTGATTTATCATTATAGGCATAAAGAACCGTCTTAGTGGAATTATACAATACTCCATTTTCATATAAATAATATTTATTAAGATCCTCTACAACAATTTCTTCAATATGGTAACTTTGATAGAAAATATTTGAATAGTCAAAATTACAACAATCATTGCTAATAACAACTCTTCTTAAATTATCACAATTAGCAAATACTTGTTCTTCAATATACGTTAAATTATTTGGCATTATTACTTCTTCTAATCCTGTATTAGCAAAAGCTTTAAACCCTAATTCTTCAATCATATTTAAATCTATCTTAACTAGATTAGTAGCATCCCTAAAAGCTTGTGGATATACATATTTTAAATTAGCTGCTTTTACTGCTATAACATTCGCTTTTTCAAAACTATTATTCCCAATTTCTTCTACATTTGTAAGATCAATATTCATTAAATATTTATTAGAAGCAAAAGCATAATCTCCAATTCTTATTGTTTGTTCTAAAACTTTATATGTATCTAACAATTTACCTGCTGGAAATAGTACCAATTCACTCAAATCTTTTGAATATACAATACCATCAAATGAATCATAATCCAAATTATGAATTTCAAAATTTTCTAAACCAGTACAGCCAACAAATGAACTTGCAACATCAATTCCTTCAACGCCATCAGGTATCACTACTTCTTTTAAAGATGTACAATTAGCAAAAGCAAAACTACCAAGCGTAGTTAGAGAAGTGGATAAAGTAAGACTTTCAACAGATATACAATTATTAAAAGCATCTTCACCAATTTCATAACAATTACTAAGATTAAGGGTAGTAAGTGATGTACAATTATTGAATGATCCTTCACCAATATACTCAACTTTTTCAATTCCTATCATATTTTTAAGAGATGTGCAATCTTTAAAACTATTTCTTCCTTGAGAAATTCGCGTAACATTATTTAAATCAATTGTTTCAAGCGATGTACATCCTTCAAAAGCTCCATAGTAAAGGGTAGTAATGGTTGATGGAATTCTAAATTCGACAAGCGATGTACAACCGGTAAACATATAACTAAAGGCATCTTCACTTCCCCAACCTTCTTCACTTAAAAATTCTACATTATCTGGTAAGACAATTTTTGTTAGTTTATCACAATTACCAAAAGCATATGCACCTACTGTTAACAAATCTTCAGTAAAGACAAGTTCACAAACATCTGTATTATTTAAAGCACGACGACCAATATTGGTAATAGTACCACTATACTCTAATTGTGCATTAGTTAAGCCAAACATCATTGCAATTGGAAACTCTGTAATTTGATCATGTAAAGTAATTTTTTTGAGCAATGGTTTTTCTAATTTGCATGTACCATACGATTTATTAGCAGTGGTTTGCACACCTTCTTCGGTTATTAAACTAACAATAACAACCGAACGAATTGCTGTTTCTGCTTGACCAAATGCTGATTCATTAAGCTCTGTAATCGTTTCTGGTAAAACATACTCACCATCATAGTCCCAACAAGATGGAGTAAATAATTTTGTCATTTCTTTATTGTACATTACCCCACATTCACCATTTACTAAATATTCATTATCATCAGAAGCAGTATATTTAAGTAATTTTGTCGAATCTGCTGAAACGTATGCTTCAATTTTATTTAAATTTTTATGAAATACGACGCTTTCTAATAGTGGACACATACTAAAGGCAAAACCTCCAATAGTATCAACATTGCCATAAAAATGAACTTCTTTTAATTTTGGTAAATCAGCACAAGTTGCGGAATCTTCTCTCATCACCATAAAGCCCCAATCTTCAATGGTTGTTTCACCAAATTGTCCAATATCACCATAGAAATTAAGTATAGTCAATTCTTTAGCAGCAGATAGCGTAAATTCATTTACATTGCCAAGATAACCATAAAAATTGGCTTCTTTTAAAGCAGGAACATCATAAAATGCATTGGCCATATATGCAATATTTGAATAAACTGTTAATTTTTCCAATGAATGTAAGTGCGTAAAGGCTTCATATCCCATTTGCAAGTATGTCATATTGCCATCAGCATCATTTGGTGTGAATGGCAAAGTCACTTCTTTCAAAGATATACAATATGAAAAAGTCATAAAACCAACTGAACTTAAACTTGTTGTAGCAAGATCTGCTTTTTCTAAACTAAAACATAAGGCAAACGCTTCTTCACCAATTGTTTCAAGCGTTGTAGGGAAAATTACTTCCTTTAATGACATAGCAGCTCTAGCAACACCAGAACCAATGGTAGTTACTCCTTCTGGGAATACAATTTTTGTTATATTGTTATCTTTTCTAAATACATCATTAGCAATTACTTTGATACCATCAGGTATAACAACCTCTCCTCCTGTACCATTATAATAATATAATGTTTCATCAACAATAACAAACTCTTCACCTGTGTTCTCAATACCCTCTGCAGTAGTTGCTTGATTAGGTGTTGCGTTCATATAGTTTATATTAAGCGTTGTTACAACTTGATCTGTTTTAGTCTCTTCATAACTAGTTTTATTTAAATCTTGAGTTGAAGTAGAACCAGTTATAAATTCTTCATATGCTTCAATTAAATAACCACTTTCATTTAAGGCATAATCACCAATCGCAAGAGCTAATTTATGATTATAAATCTTGTCCTTATAATCAGTAATATCAACAGTAACAACAGTATTTCCCCCGCGAACCTCATCATAAATTGGAAATGCATTATCACAAATTAATTCAAATTCATCAGGATAAGCCTCTGATTCTGTAAGCAAACCAAAATAGGATAAATAATGATTATCATATGCTTCAAATTCAAGATAAGTTCTACCCTCTTTTTCATAGACTTTAGAATCTAATAAAGTTGGTGCCTCATAATCTAGAGTAAGTGGAATAACTAAAGATTCTTCTTTTTGATCAATTGTATCTAGAACTCCAGTAATGACAATTTCTAATTCTTGATTACTACCAACTAGAAATTGAGGAATTTCAATTTGTAACTCATGTTGTGTAGGAACAAGTGCACCACTATCATTTAGATATGTTTTACCTACATTTGTAGCATAACCATTAAAATATGATTGACGTGTATATTTATCAACAATTTCATATCTTAATTCTTTCACACTTCTTAAAAGACCAATAGAAACAGAATACAATACATTATTCCCCTCATAATTTAAAGCTATTTTATCTGCTGATGCAAGCGGTGCCTCGTATCCGTCTGGTAAGATAAATAACTCATAACTACCAAGTGGAAATGGATACCCCATCATTCCTGAAATATATAATCCTAATGGGATGGTAGGATATATTTCATACGTATCATCATAATATGTTGCATCAAAAATAGGAGCATCATCCCAATCACCATAAAATGCTAACCATGGGATAGAAAGATCAATATTAGAATCAATCGAATCTAAAGTAATATACCCTTCTACATACATTCCATTTGCGAAAGTGCTATCTAAATACGTTTTATCTTCATCAGTTAAGAAAATACTTACTTTAACTTTTGCGACTGAATTTGCCTCAACTGTTAATATTCCATCTTCATACGTTCCATTTTCAACTATATAATCTCTTTGACTTGCTTCAAGTAAATAAGCTTTTTCTAAAATGCGACCATTATAATCTATGCTATCTGTCATTACAATGCTATCTAAATTATATGATACATCTGTTGAACCAGTATTGACAACATTGAAAGTCATATAATAAATACCATCACGACTTGGATCATCACCTAATTCCAATTTGGTTCTATCCGTACCAGTAACACTTAAATAAACACTACTATTTAAGGCGGCATCAATATTAACTAAACCTGCTCCTTGCTTACGTGGGGTTGCGGGAACACCATTTTCATCTTTGATAATACTTGCAGTAGACATTAAAACTTGATATACCCTTGCTTGAAGTTCAGTTTCAGTCATTTGTGGATAATTTTCCTTTAATGCCTGTCTTACAAGTAAGGCTGCCCCTGCTAAATTAGGTGTTGCCATTGATGTACCACTATAATATGCATATGACATTTCATTACCATTTTCATCTTGAGTAATAGTAGGAACTGAAGAATAAATGTTGCCACCTGGAGCAGTAATTTCTGGTTTTAACTCGAGATTAGGAAGAGGACCAATTGAAGAAAAACTAGACATTTCATAAATTTTGTTATCCATATTAAAATGAATAATTCCTTCCTTAACCTTTGTTAAAACAGATCCAGAATCTACTGTTACTGTACATGTTGGAATATATAATTCTCCTTCAATAGATGCTATAATTTCACCTGGTTGATTATTATAAATGACACAAGCAACAGCTCCATAATATGCTGCAACTAGTGACTTATATTCAAATGACGTTGAACCTCTTGATACAACCGCAATTTTACCTTCTACATCTAACCCTTCATAATCTTCTAAATCACCATAATTTGGAATGACAACATATGGTAAAGATAATGTTTTATTTCCCTCTTCAAATGGTAAATATTCATAAAAAGGATATGATTCTGAGGTTGCCGCAAACGCAGCTGAATTAAAGGTCATATTCGTATTACCAGATACAAAATAATTCTTTAAAGTTGCATTAGATGAAGCAACTCCAAATGATGCATCATATGAAGAAGGTGAACCTACCAAACCATTATCAGGATTAGAACTTAAACCATTACCATAGATAGTACCATCTCCTGCTTCACCATCATTACCAACTGCCACACAAACGCTAATACCTACGGAACCTAATAAATCATAGACTTCATCAATAAATTCTCCTCCATCGCCTTCTGATGTAAAACCATTAGCAGAACCAAGTGACATATTGATTGCGTCTACTCCAAGAAGAGCACAATCTCCTAAAGCCGCTATGATATCAGTTGTATATGCTCCCGGTGTGCCATCTGAAAAAACTTTCATAATTGCCAATTGGGCATTTGGTGCAACACCAGTGATTTGATCATCATCACCAGCAATGATTCCTGCAACGTGGGTACCATGTGCACCATGACCATAGTAGTTAACTGCCATATAATCGGGAGCAACAAATTCATCCATATCAGCATAATCAAATCCATAAGGAATTTTTGAACTCTTATAGAATTGTTCAGCTTGATAATAGTTACCACCATTGGCAACATTAGGATATAAGAATTCACTAATACTTTCAATATTTTGATATGTCAATGCAACATCTGTTAATTGTTTTTGAAAAGCCTGATGACTAGTATCTAAACCAGTATCAAGAATAGCCACTATCATTCCTTCACCCTTATAATTACTATTTGTAGCAAGAATGCCGGTTTCTTTTAAAGCAACATCATATGATGATTCCTCTTGTGGCATATTATATAATTCTGAAATTGCTACTTCTTTTACTTTTGCAAGTGATGATATTTTTTGAATATCTTTATATTTAACTTTTATACCTAATCCATTTAACAATGTCGTATAGGAATGTTTAAATTCATAGGCAATTTCATTTTCATCCAATAATTCTTTTACTCTACTTTGAATAGTAAGTAATCTATGAATGGTATTTTCACCATCTTTAGTTAAAGCAAATTCGGCTAATGAGCCCATAAAATTGCAAGCATGATATTCTTCTGTTAAAGATTTCCCCTCTAATTCAACAATCACCCATACTTCATCATCAGCTTCAAAAAGATGAGATTGATATAAATTATTTTCATATTTTTTTAACTGATTTAAATTAAAATTAGAAATCTGTGAAAAAGTAGGTCTTGTATTTTCAATTTTTGGAGAACTACCTTTACTATCTCCACATGAAGATAAACCAAAAATTGATAAAAACAAAATACATGTTGCAATGGATAAACTAATTATTTTTTTCATTTTCATCTTTCTTCCTCCCATTACCAACTATACATTTCAATAATCATTAAAATATTTTCCTCAAGATTTGCTACTGCCTCATCATAAGTTGCTTGAATAGCAGCAGAACCTAAAGCCATACTTATTTCATTAACATAATTTTGATACGTCATCTCAATTTCTTCAAGCGCATATTCTGCCATCTCTAAAGCATTGATTTGTTCTTCATAAGTTGCAAGAAGAGTTTCGTAAAAAAGACTAAAATCTTCTAAACATTTCTTAAGAAGAGCATCCGCTATAACTTTATCCTCTTGTATTGTTATAACTTCGTCCATTTTCTGTTTTGCTTCTTCTAGTAGCATACTAACATCTTCTTCTGATGACATGTTTCTTAAACTATTAGCATATTCAAAATAAATATCCTTCAACTCTTCTTGTTGTGCTGCATAATAATTATTCAAATCCAAAACATCAATATATGCTAAAAGTTCTAAAATATCACTATATTTAGGACATTTATCAACAGCATTGAATTGTTCTATAATCTCTAAATAGGCATTCACAACATCTTTTCTACTCAAAGCTAAATTTATCGTATTTATTCCTTCTTCCAAAATATTATACATGAATGTCAAAGCATCATCTGTATAATATTCTATATTTATGGCTGTAAAATACTTGTTTAACTCCATTATTTTAGTTGTTTTTAAATAGGCTGCTAATTCATGATCTTGTTCTTTAGTCACAACCTTTGTTAAATCATCAACAGCATTGAAATAGGTTGCTACAGGTAATGGTGCACCACCTTTATAAGTATTCAAAGTCTCAACCGTCAGATTTTTAATGGCAATCATTTTTTCCCATTCTTCACTATAATAATCATCCATATGATAAGTTGCAAAGATATCTAAGAACAAATTACAAAAATTTTTTACTGCCTTTGCCTGCTCAATGACTTGATTGTAAACATCATCTACTTCTTCATTGGTAGTAGCCTTTGAAACTGCATTTTTTCCTTCTTCAATAATTGTAAGAATTTCTAAAAATCCGTCCTCAGGATATAATCTTGCGTCAATTTGATTAACAAATTCATCTAATTTGCATACTACCTCTGTTTGATAAACATTTAAGATTTTTCTAAATTTTGCCACGAGATTTAAATTTGTAGTAACATTACTATTAAAATCATAAATGATATCATCTACAAACCACCCTAAAAATGTAAACCCCTCTTTTTTTGGATCATTTGGTTTTGTTACTACATCACCATAACAAACAAGTTGATCCTCAATTTTAGGTAATTCTTCATCTGTATTAAATTTTACAATTAGATATTTACTTTCTACTACTTGATACGTATAGGTGAGTACAAAATCTTTATAGTTAATTATTGCATTTTTGGTTCCGATTGTTGTTAAATCAAAATCTGTTATCATTGATTCATCTACACTAACATCAAATACTTTGCCATCACTATAAGTTACTTCTAATTGAAGACTATTAATATCAAATGATTCATTTACTTCAAATACTTTTGGAACATCCGTTGACGCTAAGTTGACACTTACGATTTCGGTTGCCATAAAACATGAAGTTAACGTCATAACTATTCCAAAACTTAAAAAAAATAACATAACTCTTCTTTTCACTGTAATCCTCCTTGTCCATACATATTATCATTTTTTAAATGATGATAATAGTATATACTATAATATTTATTTAATAAAATAATATAATAAAGAAATCGCTTACATTGCATTTTTTTACTTTT
>ERZ1106963.155-NODE-155-length-106495-cov-14.669166_pt1 | contig 106495 bp, 89 predicted proteins | sample MGYA00403681_ERZ1106963 | MGnify/ENA primary metagenome ERZ1106963 (study PRJEB35170, sample SAMEA104062407) | human gut metagenome | biome: human gut; feature: human-associated habitat; material: faeces | place: Denmark | collected 2012-05-03 ...
CCTCACGAGAGCTCAGGTCGCCGTTGTAGCCGTCCTTCAGGTTCACGCCAACCTCGTTGGCGGCTTCCATCTTGAACTTATCCATAGCGGCACGGGCCTGGGGCACGTTCAGCTTGTTGGTATTCTTGCTGGACATAGTCACGATCTCCTTTCTTTGGGTACTCGGCTTTCGCCTGTTTGGGTATCGCAAGCATAGTTTGAGCGGATAGACGGAGAATATGTGTTTTTTTTGTTGGTAAAATTTGTCCGTGCGCAGAATGAAAACAAAACATATGTCGAAGGGAAAACTCATGGCATGGCAACTTCGATCCGCTTTCTGCCGGGAAAAATAAGAGATTCGGAGAAATATTGCCTTTTTCCGGCAAAGCGTGTAAAATAGAGCTGCTTTGACCCGGGCGGCAGGGGCCGACGGCCTGATGGAGGATCGGCTCTGTCCCGGGGATTCCGCGAGAAAGAGAAAGGGAATGCTTATGGAATCGATCCTGCGTTTTTTCCGGGGCTGCATCAGCGGCCTGTTCTGCCTGACGCGGCGGCTGGGCGTGCGCCACCGGGTCTGCTTCTTCAGCCGCCAGTCTGACCGCCTGACCGAGGACTTCGCCCTCTTACAGGAGAGCCTGGCCGCCGCAGACCCCACCATGGAGATCCGCACCGTCTGCTGCCGCTATAGAGACCGGCGGGACGGTCTGTTCCGCTTTTTGCGCGTGTGCCTGAAGAGCCTGTTTCTGGCCGCCCGGGCGGAGGTGTGCGTGCTGGACGGCTACTGGCCGGTGATCTGCCTGCTGCGCGATAAAAAGAGCCTGCGGGTGATCCAGATCTGGCACTCTGTGGGCAAGATCAAGCAGTCCGGCTACCAGACCCTGGACAGGCCCTCCGGGCGAAAGAGCAGTACCGCCCGGGCCATGTGCATGCACCGGAACTATGACGTAATCATTGCCGGTGGTCGGGCCTGGGACGAGTATTACTGCGCCGCCTTCGACGTGGATAAAAGCCGCCTGCGCAACTGGGGCCTGCCGCGGCTGGACCGGCTGAGCGAGGCCGCCGGGGCAGACCCGGCGCTGCTGGCCCGTCACCCGGAGCTGCAGGGGCGGATCATCGTGCTCTATGCTCCCACCTACCGCACCTACCCTCTGGAGCTGCCGGAGAACTTTTTCACCCAGTTCCCGGCGGACCGATATGCCCTGGTCTGCCGCTACCACCCCAATCAGGTCTTTGCCGGCGGGCCGGGCCGCAGCGACTATCCGGAGGAGGATATTTTCGACCTGCTGTGCGCGTGCGACTATTTCATCACCGATTATTCCTCCCTGGCTCTGGAGGCGGCGGCGCTGCGCAAGCCCACTGTTTACTATCTGCCGGACGAGGAGCGCTATCTGCGGGAAAACGGTGTGAACATCGATCTGCACCAGGTCATGCCCGCGTGCACCTTCACGGCGGCGGAGGATGTGTACCGGCTCATTGACGGCGGCGGCTACCCCATGGAGGCGCTGCGCCGCTACCGGCAGCAGTACCTGCCGGATCCCCTGGGCCACGCCACGGAGCGGATCACGGCGCTGATCCTGGGTGACGAGAAATAGCCGGTGCCTGCCGGGTATATGCCGCATTTCGGCGGTAAAAATGTCACAAAATGCGTTCTATACGGCATAAATGTCTTGACAATTTGCGCCTGACGGTATACACTATTATCGTATTGAACAAAACAGATAAGGCAAAAGGGGAATGATGATTTTCCTGTACACATGAAAAAAGATGAACGAGAAAGGAATGAAAAAATGAAAGGAACAACGAAAACACCTGTCCGGTCCAGGCTCCTGTCGGTCCTCCTGTCGGTGATGATGATCCTGTCACTGCTGCCGGTAGACCTGGCCTTTGCAGAGACAGGCAAAAAGACCGGCTGGGCCGGTGTACCTGACGGGGAAGTCCTGGTCAAGGACACCGTCACCCATATCTCCGACGGTGTGACCTCCCGCGAGATCATCTGCAACGTCCCCACCGGCGACCGCCAGCAGATCGATTACATCGCGGAGATCGAGCCCCGGGATACGCTGAAGGTCGTCAGCGGCTATGGCCATGACGACGCCAGCAAATGGAGCCTGACCCCCACCACGGTGCAGGCCAAGGCTTATGAGGAAAACCATCCCGGCGAGACCGTTATCGCGGCCATCAACGCCGACTTCTTCAACATGGCCACCGGCCAGCCCATGGGCGCCCTGGTCATGAACGGAACGGAATATAACGCCGCCAATGGCCGGGCCTACTTCGGCATCACCAAGGACGGCAAGGCCGTTGTGCGCAACACGCCCGACCTGAGCGACCTGCAGACCGCCGTGGGCGGCGATGCCATCCTGGTGCAGGACGGCAAGATCGTTGTCAGCTCCAGCGAGTATGGCGACATCCGCTACAGCCGCACGGCTGTGGGCGTCAAGGCCGACGGTACCATCATGACTTTCGTCACCTATGGCCGCCGGGCACCTATTTCCTATGGCCGTACATATTATGAGCTGGCCCAGATGATGCAGCGGGGCGGCTGTGTGGCCGCTTTGGCGCTGGACGGCGGCGGCTCCTCCACCTTCTGCTCCCGGCCCGAGGGCACGGACAAGCTGGAGGTGCGCAATACCCCCACTGACGGCGCCGAGCGCGAGGTCAGCTCCAGCCTGCTGGTGGTCTCCACCACCCAGGCCACGGGCGTCTTCGACCACGCTGTGCTCAGCCCCAATAACGAGGTCTATACCCCCGGCACCCAGGTGCAGTTCTCCGCTGTGGGCGTTGATACCGCCGGCAAGTCTGTGGCTCTGCCGGAGGGCGTCAGCTATGCCCTGTCTGAGGGCTGCGAGAACATGGGCACCATGGATGCTGTCACCGGCCTTCTGACCACCAACGAGGCCTGCGGCACCCTGGGCGTGGATATGCTGCTGGACGGCAAGGTCGTCGGCACCACCACCATCGAGGTGGCCACCCCCGACCAGATCTATTTCGCCAACGAGGAGATCAGCCTGGGCTTTGAGGAGACCACGGACTTCGGTCTGGTGGTCCGCAGCCAGGGCCGCGACATCCATATCAAGTCCGGCGACATCCTCTGGAGCATCACCGATGTGAAGACCGCGTCCGGCGAGGCCGCCGCGGCGGAGGATATGGGCACCTTTGACGGCAACAGCTTCACCTCCTCCGACGGCAAGACCCTCAACGGCAACGTGAACGCCGTCTCCAAGTGGGACGAGTCTGTCAAGGGCTCCATTCACGCCATCGTGGGCATGCTGCCCACCGTTGTGTGGGACTTTGAGGACCATGTGGACGCCGAGACCGGCGCCGTGACCCCCGCTTCGGATTATTATGTGGGTGACAGCGGCATCCTGACCACCAGGAACTATGGCCGCGGCGGCAAGCAGTCCATCGAGATCGTCAGCATCGACGATGACGAGCCCGTCCGCTTCGGCTCCAAGGCCCTGAAGCTGAACTATGACTTCAGAGACTGCGGCGCCGTGACCGAGGGCGCCTGCATCGGTACAACGACAGGCATGCAGATCAGCGGTACCCCCACCGCCATCGGCGCCTGGGTCTATGCCCCCGAGGGCGTGGGCATCACCTATGATCCCTCCGTCAGCTCCCAGGCCGGCTTCTGGCTGCGCGGCTACGTCAAGGACGGCGCCGGCAACAATATGGCCTATGACTTCACATTGGAGCCCAAGTCCTGCGTGAAGGAGGACGGCTCCTGGAACGGCGTGCAGCCCGGCATCTATTGGGAGGGTTGGCAGTATGTGGAGGCCGATCTGACCAAGCTCACCCCGCCCTACAGCATCCAGCCCGGCATGACCTTCCGGCTGATGTATGTGGCCGGCACCAATATGGGCACCAAGTCCGCCGGCTCCATCTATTTTGATAACTTCCAGTTCGTGTATGGCGCCAATGTGGACGACACGGACGCTCCCGTGGTGGACTCCATCACCGTCAACGGTACGGAGCTGAAGAATGACGCCGTCATCGAGGACGCCAAGCTGAAGATCGACGCCATCTTCCACGATGTGGAGAACAAGTACACCACCGGCATCGACAAGGATACCATCCGTATGTACATCGACGATGTGAACGTGGTGAACAATGACCGGTATCAGTATGCCGTGGAGCCTGACGGCACCATGAGCCATCTGTATGACCTGGAGCTGGAGAACGGCCAGCACACAGTCACCGTGTCCCTGCGCGACGGCTTCGGCAACGAGACCACCGAGACCCGTACCTTCACCGTGAAGAAGGCTGCCCCGGCTGCCACCGTGCAGGTGAAGCCGCTGGAAAAGACGGCCATCCTCGGCAAGACCGTGGATATTCAGATCCTGGCCTCTGATGCCACCGTGACGGAGAACACCACCGTCCTGAAGCTGGATAACCTCTTCCCCGATTATGAGGTGATCTTTGCCGACGGCTACGAGGGTTCCTATTCCTTCAGCAAGCTCAGCAAAAAGCTGACGGTGAAGACCGCTCTGCAGGACGGCACGCAGCCTGCCGCCGGCGATAACGGCTGCCTCATGGCCACCGTCCGGGTGCAGATCCCCGCCACGCTGAACGAGAGCTCCGCTCTTAGCTTCACCGTCAAGGGCGGCAGCTTCCTCACCGCCTCCGGCGCTTACGCTACCTATCACCAGCCGGAGGTGCGCATCCCCGTGGGCGCGGAGTATACCATTTCCGCAGCGCCCATCATCGTCAGTGAGTCCGGAACGGGCACTCTGACCGTGGTGAATTCCAAGGGCGAGCCCGCCGTGGGCGTGTCCATCTACATGGACGGTACCAATGAGCTGGTGGGTGTCACCGACCAGGACGGCAAGCTGACCACGGACCGCTTCGGCAAGGCCGTGGGCAAGTACCTGGTGTATGCCAAGGACGAGGCGGGCCTGCTCTCCTTCCGTTACAGCATCGGCGTGTATGACATTGCCAGCCAGACCCTGCCCTATAACGTCCGCTTCAACGCACCCAAGAATGAAACCACGGAGAAGAACATCAGTTGGCTCAGCAACCCCGCTGTGGAGGGCCAGCAGAGCATCCGCTATGCCGTCTCCGGCAGCGATAATTGGGTGACCGTCGCGGCCAATACCACCCAGATGACCTTCACCGAGGGTGGCTATATCACCGCGAACTTCAGCAACATCACCCTCACCGGCCTGTCCGCCGGCACCACCTATGACTATCAGGTGGGCTGCGGCGAGCTGTGGACGGATGTGGCCACCTTCTCCACCTCCGACGGGGAGACGGACCATGCCGACTTCTTCGTCCTGGGTGATATCCAGGCCGATGACCTGACCAATATCACTACCATCCGCGACACCCTCAAGGGCGGCCACTGGAACTTCGGTATCCAGACCGGTGACGCAGTGGATAACCCCCGCACCTATAAGGGCTGGGACGAGTACACCGGCCTCTTTAACGGCAGCACCATGGGCAGTACCAACATGGTGCAGGTCCTGGGCAACCATGAGCTGCAGGGCGAGGCGCTGGAGTCCAAGGCCATGTTCGGCCTGGATGCCAGCTACGGCGGAAGCTGCTACTCCCGCACCTACGGCAACGTGTATCTGGCCGTCATCAACTACACCGGCAACGCTGCGCAGCTGCGCACCGCGCTGGATTGGCTGAAGAAGGATGCCCAGGCCAGCACCGCTGACTGGAAGATCCTGACCATGCACCAGCCCGCCTATTACACCAACAATTCCGGCGGTAACGCTGAGATCAATGCCCTGGTGCCCTCCGCTGCGGAGGAGGCCGGCATCGATGTGGTGTTCTCCGGCCACGATCACTCCCTGGCCCGCACCAATCCTCTGCGCGGCGGCGAGCGGGATGACGACAACGGCATCCTGTACTACATCTGCGGCAGCAGCGGCGAAAAGTCCTACAGCATCACCACCAGAGATATATTTGACTATGACAAGGTCTTTGCCGTGGCTACGCTGGACTTCAATGCCATCTATCTCACCGCTCATGCCGACGCCGACAAGCTGACTATCAACGTCTACGACGTGGGCAAGGATGAACCCGTTGACACCTACACGCTGGAGTCCGACTGCTTTAAGAACGGCCACACCTACCAGCTGGATACTGCGGCCAAACAGGCTGTGTGCACCGTTTGCCACCGGGCCAATGAGACCTTCACCGGCGACATCCTGGATGCCGACGGCAACGAGTACTACATGCTCAGCGGCGCGCTGCAGAGCGGCTGGGTGTCCATCGGTACGGAGGTCCGCTACTACCATCCCGACACCTGCATCCGTGAAAAGGTGACCGAGACGGAAACCGCTTCCACCTGCATCTTCCGCGGCTATGTGGACTATACTTCCGCCTCCGGCGCCACCAAGCGGGTGAACAACCCCCGTCCCGGCGGCCATGACTATAAGCTCAACGAGGCGGGCCAGTCCGTCTGCGCCACCTGCGGCCATGTCCGGGTCAATATGCAGGATGTGACCGTCAAGCTGAGCACCACGGCCTACACCTACAACGGTCGAAAGCACACCCCGTCCACCACGGCCTATGCGCCGGACGGCACGCAGCTGATCAAGAAGTCCGTGGATGGCAGCGTGTATGATCCCTATGCCTACTATGATTACTACTCTACCTACAGCAACAATGTGGAGGTCGGTACGGCTACCGTCCGCCTCAATGCCTACAAGTTTGCCTACTATGTGGACATTAATGACTACCATGGCAACTGCGCAGGCTACATTGATGTAAACTATGAGATCCGGCCCGACCTGCCCACCGATGTCAAGGCGGAGGTGAAGGGCGATCAGGTGGTGCTTACCTGGACGGCGGCTCTCTGCCAGCCGGAGTATGTGATCTACCGCACGATGGATGGCCGGAGCTATGATGAGATGGGCGTCACCGACCAGACCTCCATCACTCTGCCTCTGGCGGAGACCATGGGCTATCGCCTGCGCATTGGCACCCGCAAGCTGGGTACCGATAACCAGATGCACACCTCCACTTACAAGACCTCCAGCATCACCGTCTGCCCCGTCGTCACCGGCTCTGTGGCTCCGGAAACTGGATATCCTGTTCTGAAGTGGAAGCCCCTGTATAACGCGGCGGAGTACGAGATTTACCGCGCCGCTTCCGCTGACGGTGATTTCAGCAAGATCGCGCAGGTTTCCGCCTACAGCTTTGCGGATATCAACGTGGAGCGCGGCACGGAGTACTTCTATGCCGTGAGAGCCATCAATAAGGACGGCAGCCTCAGCGCCTTCAGCCCCGCTGTGGGTCTCATTCCCGGCTGTGAGGCGCCCCAGATCGACTCCCGCAGCGATGCCGTGACCGGTGATCCCGTCATTTCCTGGAAGGCCGTTGCCGGCGCTGAGCGCTACGAGGTCTACCGCGCAGGCACCAGAAACGGCACCTATAAGCTGATCGCTACCACCGACGGTACGTCCTATGCGGACGCTGCCGCCACCACCGGCTACACCTATTTTTATAAGGTGAAAGCCTTGGACGCCAATGAGTCGGCTAACTCCGGCTTCAGCGCCGTGGTGTCTGCCGTCAGCCGCTGCGCACAGACGGAGGTTAAGTCCGGTACCAACAGCACCACCGGTAAGCCCGTGATCTCCTGGACAGCCGTAGACGGCGCCAAGCAGTACGAGGTCTACCGTGCCGGTACCAGAAACGGCAGCTATAAGCTTCTGGGTACCACCGATAAGCTGAGCTACACGGACAACACCGCCAGTGCCGGGTACACCTACTTCTACAAGGTAGTGGCCGTCAGCAAGGTTCGGACCTCTGCCAACTCGGAGGCCAGTGCCGTGATCTCCGCCGTGAGCCACTGTGCGAAGCCCGCAGTGACCGCTTCTTTCAACAGCAAGGGTCAGCCGCATCTGCAGTGGACCGCCGTGCCCGGCGCTGCCAGGTATGAGATCTACCGCGCCACCTCCAAGGATGGCGAGTACAAGCTGATGTACTCTGTCAAGGGTACGTCCTATTCCAACACCTCTGCCAAGTCCGGTAAGACCTACTATTACAAGGTCAAGGCGGTCAGCAAGGTGAGATCTAATGCGAATTCCGCTTTCAGCGCCGTGATGCGCGTGACGGCGAAGTGAGCACATGAGGTGATCCCGGCTTCGGGAGCAGCCTGAAACAATGAGAACGGAGTGGGCACATCCCACGGCACAGCGCCGCGGAATGTGCCCACTCCTTTTGCGAAAGGCGGGGCATTAAAAATTTTAATACCTACGTTAAAAAAATGTAAAAAAGAATTTGAAAAGACAGGAATATTATGCTATACTAAATTTGTCATCTTATGCTCAGCGCCCGGCGGCCTTTTTGGCTGGGGGAGAGAGCGGACGGGAGGGGCGGAATGCCTGTGGAAATGTACCTGCTGTCCGGCGGGATGGGGCTTGTCTTCGGGGCTCTGGTGGCCTGGGGGAACATGCGGATCACCCGCCGCAGCCTGCGCAAAAACAGCACCAACGCTGTAATGGCGGCCAGCATGCTGCGTATGCTTATGAACATCGCAGCTCTGGCGGTGGTGTATTTCACCAGAAATCTGCTCTCCCTGCCGTTTTACGGCACCATCATCGGCACGGCCCTGGGCCTGTCGCTGGTGGGCATTCTGCTGAACCTGAGATTGAGCAGAGAGCAATGGCAAGATCCCACGCAAAATCCCACGCAAAATCCCGAGTCGGCAGACGGTAGGAATTGAGGTGAGAGAAAGAACTATGGAAGCAACAAATAACGTATTATTTTTCATCGGCCCTCTGGAGGTGACGAAGACGGTTGTCACCATGTGGGTCATCATCGCTGTGCTGGGGCTTGTGTCCTGGCTTGCTACCCGGCGGCTGAAAATGGTGCCGGGCCCCATCCAGAGCGCGGCGGAAATGGCAGTGACCAAGCTGCAGGATTACTTCACCGGCACCATGGGCCGAGACAACGCCCGCCGGTATTTCCCGCTGATGGCCACTTTTTTCATCTTCATCGTGGTCAGCAACTATTCCGGGCTGCTGCCCGGAGCGGGGCACGGGTTTGCCGTGCCCACGGCGAATCTTTCCACCACGGCGGGTCTGGCGATCATCGCCTTTTTCACCACCCACATCGTGGGCGTGAAGCGCCGGGGCGTTTTGGGGTATCTGAAGACCTTTATTTCCCCCTTTATCCTGATGCTGCCGCTGAATCTCATTGAGCAGGTGGTGCGGCCCTTCTCTCTGGCCCTGCGACTGTACGGCAATATGTACGGAGAGGAAATGGTCACAGAGCAGCTCTCCGGCATCTTCCCACTGCTGCTGCCGCTGGTGATGCAGGTGCTGAGCCTGCTGTTCTGCCTGATCCAGGCGGTGGTATTCACCATGCTGCTGTCTGTTTACATTGAGGAGGCAGTGGGCGAAGAGGAGTGAGAGCGCTGCTGCGAGTGCTTTTGCTATCGGCGGCGGGGCGAGGACACCCAGCCCTGTGGAGGTACAAGGAGTGCCTGCGGTGGGCGACCGCGAGGGTCGCCCCTACGGATGGGGATGGCCCGTCCGGAAAAACATTTATTCATGTGCAAGACAAATAAAAATACAGATCACTTTAGGAGGAACCAATCATGACTTCATCTGCAATTATTGCATTGGCTGCCGCCATCGCTGTGGCGCTGAGTACCCTGGGGCCTGGCATCGGCCAGGGTATTGCCGCATCCAAGGCCATGGAGGCCATGGCGCGCCAGCCTGAGGCAGCCGGCAGCATTCGATCCAGCATGATTATCGCGCTGGCTCTGATGGAGGCCCTGACCATTTATGGCCTGCTCATTGCCTTTATGCTGATCGGTAAGATTTGACCACTCCCCCGAAAGAAAGAGTAAGGAGGCATACGCTTTGAGCATTAATGTGTCAGAGGTAATTTGGACCATCGTTTGCTTTTTTGCGTTGCTGTTTGTGTTGAAGAAGTTTTTGTTCGACCCCTTGGTGCGGTTTATGGAGCAGCGCCAGGCGGCCATTGATGCGGACCTCGGAAAAGGAACTGAGGCTCAGCGATTGAAGGACGAGAGCGATGCTGCGCTGCGTGAGAGCTGGAAAGACCGCAGCCAGGAGGCAAAACAGCTGCTTGCAGAGGGAAAAGCTGCCGATGAAAAGGAACGGTCCTGGATACTGTCATCTGCGCAGAAAGAGGCAGACCAGGCACTGCAGGAAGCACGATCCCGTATAGAGCAGGAAAGAGAGCAGGTACAGGCCCAGGCTCGGGAGCAGATGCCGCAGCTGGCCGCAGCGCTGGCGCAGCGGCTTGTCAATGACCGGCTTTCCGGAGAGGAGCGGTGAAGCGGATATGCACTTGAAGGATATCTTATTTGCGGTTGCTAATTTCTTGATCCTGTTCGGCGCGCTGTTCCTCATTATGCGAAAAATGATCGCGCGGACATTCAGGCAGCGCAAGGAGAAGATCGCCGCGGAGCTGGAGCGCGCGCGGCAGGCGGAGCAGGATGCCCAGGGCCTGGCGGATCAGGCGCAGCAGGAAAAAGAGCAGGCACAGCGGCAGGAGAAAGAGCTGCTGCTGAAGGCGCGTAAGCAAGTAGAGGAAAACCGTGTAGCTGCCGCTGCCCAAGGGCAGGAGGAGACCAACGCGGTGCGCCAGGCTGCTGTACAGAGGGAGCGGCAGCTGCGGGCTATTATGCACGAAGAGGTCAGCGCTCAGGTGATCCGCCAAGCGGCGGAGGAAGCGGGCAAGCTCCTGCAGCAAAGTGAATTCGCACCCCAGCGGGAGGCGCTGGCAGACCGGTTTATTGAGAAGACCGGGGAAGAATTTACCCTGCAGCCCAGTGACATGCTGAAGCTGCTGGCGGGGGAAAAATTGCAGGTATGCGTGGCCGGTGCGCAGCCGTTGACGGACGATCAGCTGGCGAAGCTGCGAGAGGTTCTGGGCGGACGCATTGCCTCCGCTATGGAGGGCGTGGAGGACGCGCCGGATGTCGAATGGAGCGGGCGCATTGACCTGCGCAGTGAGACGGACAAAGAGCTGATCGCCGGTGTGCGCATGCGCGTAGGCGACACGGTATATGATGGGGCGGCGGCGAATCAACTGCAGCGGCTGGCCCTCCGCGCCCGGGACGGTGCGGCAGCACAGGAGGAATCTGTGCTGGACGGTGTGCGCGAGACTCTGCGCCAGGTGGATTCGTCTATCGATATTTACCAGACCGGCGAGGTCATCAGCGTGTCCGATGGTATTTGCCGTGTGTCGGGTCTGGCGGATGTGATGGCCGGAGAAATGCTGGAATTTGCAGGCGATCTCCGGGGCATGGTTATGGATCTGGAGCAGGACAACGTGGGCGTTGTGCTGCTGGGTGAGTTTTCCTCCGTTCGGGAGGGTGACATTGTGCGCCGGACGGGCCATATCATCGAGGTGCCCGTGGGCGAGGGCATGTGCGGCCGCGTGGTGGACGCTCTGGGCCGCCCGGTGGACGGAAAGGGGCCCATTCAGAACGACGGCTTCCGGGCCGTGGAGAGTCCGGCACCCAGTGTGCTGCACCGGCAGGGTGTTACCGTGCCGCTGCAGACGGGTATCAAGGCCATTGACGCCCTGGTGCCTATTGGCCGGGGCCAGCGTGAGCTGATCATCGGCGACCGCCAGACCGGCAAGACCGCCATCGCCCTGGATGCCATTGTGAACCAGAAGGGCAAGGATGTATTGTGCATCTATGTGGCCATCGGACAGAAGGAGTCTACGGTTGCAAACGTGGTGCGCAAGCTGACGGAGCTGGGCGCCATGGACTATACCACCGTGGTGTGCGCTTCCGCTTCTGAGCCTGCGCCAATGCTGTACATCGCGCCCTATGCCGGCGCGGCCATCGGCGAATACTTCATGTATAAGGGCAGGGACGTGCTCATTGTCTATGACGATCTGAGCAAGCAGGCGGCGGCTTACCGCGAAATATCCCTGTTGCTGCAGCGTCCTCCCGGACGCGAGGCATATCCCGGCGATGTGTTTTATCTGCACTCCCGTCTGCTGGAGCGGGCGGCACGGCTGGATGAGGCTTCCGGCGGCGGCAGCATGACGGCTCTGCCTATCATTGAGACCCAGGCGGGCGACATTTCCGCCTACATTCCCACCAATGTTATCTCCATTACCGACGGGCAGATCTTTCTGGAGACGGGCCTGTTCCACTCCGGCACGCGGCCGGCCATCAACGTGGGCCTGTCCGTGTCCCGTGTGGGCGGTGCGGCTCAGGTACCGGCTATGAAGCAGGTGGCAGGCCGCCTGCGCACGGACCTGGCACAGTACCGGGAGCTGGCATCCTTTGCCCAGTTCGGCTCCGATCTGGATGCATCCACCCAGTCTACACTGTGCCGCGGCCAGCACATGACGGAGCTGCTGAAGCAGAATCAGTTTGCCGCTATTTCCGTGGAGGATCAGGTCATTGCGATTTTTGCGGCCAACGAAGGCTATGCCGACGATGTGGCGCTGCCGGATATGCCCCGGTTCGAGCGGGAAGCGGTGGAGCATGTGAAGCAGACGATGCCGGAGCTGGTGGATGTGATCTGCGAGGGCAGAAAGATCCCCGGGGACATGCTGGAGAAGCTGCGGAGCGTCCTGCAGGACTTTAAGGAGTCCTTTTGAGAGAGGATAAGCTGAGAAAGGGGGACAGGGCCCGTGGGTAATATACGGGAGATCCGGGCGCGGATCAGAAGCGTAAAAAACACGCAGCAGATCACAAAAACGATGAAAATGGTTGCCTCGGCGAAGCTGCGGCGCACCCAGAATGGCCTGTCCGGCATACGAAATTTTGCCCAGAGAAGCCGGGAGATCCTGCAGGAGCTTTTGGACGGCGAGGTGGCCGAGTACGAGAATCCCTTTCTGATCCCACGGAAGGAGATCAAAAAGGTCTGCTACGTGCTGTTTGTGGGCAATCGGGGCCTGTGCGGCGCCTATAACCATGCCGTTATGCGCTACGCCCAGGAGCTGGTGCGCGCCGATGCGCGGGAGTGCTCTGTGGTGGTGTGCGGCAGCTGGGGCCGGGATGTGATCGGCCAGTCGGACCTGCCGGTGCGGCATACCTTTGACGACATCAGCGATACGCCGGGTGCCGCTCAGGCACTGCCGGTGGCGGACTACCTGAAGAGACTGTATTTGAGCGGCGAGGTGGATGAGATTCACCTGGTCTACCAGCGTTTTCAGTCGGCTATGCAGCAGGTGCCCAGTCAGATGCAGCTGCTGCCGGCAAAGCTGGAGACGGAGGAAAAGGAAGAATCAGTCAACGACTATATTTTCGAGCCGGATGCCGAGAGCGTGCTGGGGAATATGGTGCAGCTCTACTTAGACAATGTGGTTTACTCCGTTTTGCTGGAGGCCAAGGTCAGTGAGCAGGCCTCCCGCATGACCGCCATGAGCGCCGCCACTGATGCCACCGGCGAGCTGATCAGCGACCTGAGCCTGCAGCTGAACCGGGTGCGCCAGGCTGCCATCACCACCGAGATCGCGGAGATCGTCGGCGGTGCCAATGCCTTGAAAAAGGCGAAAAAGTAATTCCGCCTACGATACCATTGATTAACAAGGGCAAACGCGCCTGCCAGCGCACCTTTGCGGCGCTTTTTGCTCTTCTTACCTTGGCGGGCGTCAGCCCGCCTGCGGCTCGAAAGCCAAAAATCACTCGAAAATCCATCGCTGGCAGGTGCGAAGCAGTTTTTTCGGAGCAGAAATGTGTTCAGATAAGGAAAGACCCGCAGAGAATACTCGCCGTATTTTCAAGGGGATTGACGCAGTATGGACGCATTTCTGCCCGTCAAAACCATGTCTGCCCTTGTCAATCGATGGTAGGAGACTACTATGAAAAACGGTATTGTCAAAAGGGTCACCGGCCCAGTGGTGGATGTGCAGTTCCCTGCGGGACATCTGCCGGACATTTACAATGCGATCGAAATTCAGCTGGAGGACCGCAAGGTGGTCATGGAGGCCATGCAGCAGCTGGGGTCTGACACCGTGCGCTGTGTGTCGCTGTTCTCTACTGACGGCATTGCCCGGGGCTGCGCCGCTGTGGACACCGGCGCCTCGGTGACGATGCCCGTAGGTGAGGCCACTCTGGGGCGTATGTTCAACGTGGTGGGCGACCCCATCGACGGCAAGGGCCCTGTGGAAGCGGAGCGGATGCCCATTCACCGCTCGGCCCCCTCCTTTACGGATGTCATTCCCTCCACCGAGATCCTGGAGACGGGTATCAAGGTGGTGGATCTGCTGGCGCCTTACTCCAAGGGCGGCAAGATCGGCCTGTTCGGCGGCGCCGGCGTGGGCAAGACGGTGCTCATTCAGGAGCTGATCCGCAACGTGGCCTATGAGCATGGCGGCTACTCCGTATTTGCGGGCGTGGGCGAACGCTCCCGTGAGGGCAACGACCTGTGGAACGAGATGACCGAGTCCGGCGTCATCGGCAAGACGGCGCTGGTGTTCGGCCAGATGAACGAGCCCCCCGGAGCGAGACTGCGGGTGCCGCTGTCGGGCCTGACCATCGCGGAGAATTTCCGCGACACCAGCGGACAGGATGTGCTGCTGTTCATCGACAACATTTTCCGCTTTACCCAGGCGGGCAGCGAGGTTTCGGCCCTGCTGGGACGCATGCCCTCCGCCGTGGGCTACCAGCCCACTCTGGCCACGGAAATGGGCACCCTGCAGGAGCGCATCACCTCCACCCGGAACGGCTCCGTTACCTCCGTGCAGGCCATCTATGTGCCCGCCGACGACCTGACGGACCCGGCCCCGGCCACGGCCTTTGCCCATCTGGATGCAACGACCGTGCTGGACCGCGGCATTTCCGAGCTGGGCATTTACCCGGCAGTGGATCCCCTGGCCTCCACCTCCCGAATCCTGGAGCCGGATGTGCTGGGGCACCGGCACTATAGCACGGCCCGTGCCGTGCAGAGCGTGCTGCAAAAGTACAAGGAATTGCAGGACATCATCGCCGTGCTGGGTATGGATGAGCTGAGCCTGGAGGATAAGACCACGGTGAACCGTGCCCGGCGCATCCAGCGGTTCCTGTCCCAGCCGTTCCATGTGGCGGAGAACTTCACGGGTCTGGCCGGGAAATATGTGCCGTTGGAGGAGACCATCCGGGGCTTTGAGATCATCCTGGGCGGCGAATGCGACGACATTCCGGAGCAGGCGTTTTTGATGTGCGGAACCATTGACGATGTGCTTGCCAAGCGCAAGGAGATGTAAGAGGTGCCTATGAGGGACGGGATCCATCTGGAAATTGCCACAGCCGGCGGCAGTGTGTATGACGACATGGTCAGCTATGTGGAGCTGCCCTTTTCCGGCGGCGGTGTGGGTATACTGAAAGATCACGCACCTATGCTGGGCGCCATGGAAGACGGCGTGGTCACGGCCCGGAAGGAGGACGGCACGGAAGAATACGTGGCCGTGAATCTGGGCGTGGCCAACATCGTACACAACGAGGTGACGCTGCTGGTACGCACGGCGGAACGGGCGGAGGACATCGACCTGCCCCGCGCTCAGGATGCGGAAAAACGCGCCCGGGAGCGGCTGGCCGACAAGGACGGCGGCTGGGACATGAATCGCGCCCAGGTGGCCCTGCATAGGGCGTTGGCCCGGCAGGCCGCTGTGCGGATGATGAGAAAGTGAGCGCCCTCCGGCGGGGGACATCCGCCGGGGAAAAATCAAGCCAGGAAGAAAATTAAACACAAAAGCCCGGTTCGGCTATGCCGACCCGGGCTTTTTGCATAAGCTTTCGTGTTTCTGAGCTATTCGGAGTCAGAGATTCCTGCTGCAATAGACCGAGGCGCAGAACATTCCCTCCCGAACCTCCAGGCGGCACAGGCCGCCGTGCTGCTGGGCAATGCTCTGCACGGACCGGGTGCCGAGGCCGGGACCGTTGTGCTTGGTGGACAGGAGCTGGCCGTCCTCGGCCAGCTTCAGGCTGCCGGTGTAGGTGTTGTCCACCGTGATACACAGCGCGCCGCCCTCCACCCCGGCCCGGACAATGATCCGCTTGTCGGCGCTTTCCTCCTGACGGCAGGCGTCCAGGGCGTTTTCCAGCAGATTGCCCAGGAGCACGGATACCTCTGTGTCCGGAATGCCGGCATCCTGGGGGATGGCGGCCTTGACCACATAGTCGATGCCGCTGTTTTTCGCCTGCTGGGCAAAGTACAGCAGTACGGTGTTGGCGGCGGCATTTTCGCAGAAGCGCACCAGGGAGTCATCCGGCAGGCTCCGGCCGTAGCTGTCCAGATACGCCCCCAGGGCCGTCAGATCGCCGCGGCTGAGATACTCCTGCATCAGCAGAATATGGTGGCGCACGTCGTGCTTGGCTCGGCGGGCCTCGGTAATTCGCTCCTGCAGATTGTCGTACTGCACGGCCTGCATGGTCAGCTGGTGGTTCCGCTCCTGCAGGGCCAGGATCTTCCCCTGGTCCGCGATCAGGCGGGTGACAACATAGTAGATGACGATGGCCCCCAGGTTGACAAAAAGCAGGAACAGTGTGTTCTTCGGCCGCAGTGCGATCTCAAGGCCCGTGCGGGCGATGTTGCCGTAGAAGGCATAGTACCACACCACATAAAACGTGGCCGGGATCAGCCAGAGATAATTCCATTCAAAGCCCGACGGCTCTTTTTCCACCGCCGGGGTGTACACCTTTTTCATGTACAGAACGATGGGGCCGGAGAGGAGCAACTCCACGGCCAGGAGCATCAGGGAAAAGGACCAGCGGTAGCTCTCAAGGGCCAGCTGGGGGAAGAGCTGCCCCTCGGCGCACTTGGCGGCGATGACGGCGAAATTGGCGATGTTGGAGAGCATCAGGAGGGTGAACAGGGTCTTTCCGAAATGCTTTTTTACCGCCAGGAAGTAAAACGCCGCGTAGAGGATCGTGCTGACAGCGCTGACGATGCCCACCTTGTCCCGGTCGGAAAAGGCGGCCCATGTTCCCAGCAGCAGCTGCAAAACGGTCAGCAGGCCGATCAGTGCCCCTGTGACCCGCCGGGAAAAGCGCAGGCTGCCCCGGAAGGGATACAGGGCCAGCCCCAGAAACGGCAGGAAATTCAGCAGCGAGTAAACGGCCACCTCGGCCATGCGGTACAGCGGCGGCATCAGACATCCCCTCCCTTGCGCAGACGCTGAAAGAGGAAGGAGGAGTAGGCGTCCAGCACTTCCCGGGCCCGGCGGCGGCTGATGGGCAGCACGCTGCCGTCACTCATCTGGAAGGTGTCCCCCTTTTGGGCCGCCACCTCATAAAAATTCACCACAATGCCCTTGGAGGGGCTGAAAAAGTACGGATAGGCGCACAGCAGCGCCTCCACCTGGGCGAAGGAGGCCCGGCAGACGGTGCACTGGCCGCCCTGCCGGTGCAGGGTGACGCGGTGGGCGGCGTAGTCTGCGTAGAGGATGCTGCGCAGGGCGACGGTCGCGCCGTCGGGCAGGATCACGGTGCGCAGACGCTCCATTTCGGCCAGATCCAGCCGGTCCAGCATGGCCTGCACCTGGTCGGGGCCAAAGGGCTTGTGCAGGTAGTAGCAGGCGTCCACCTCGTAGCTCTCGCTGGCAAATTCGTTGCTGGTGGTGCAGAAGACCAGCTTCACCTCCCGGTCGCCGGCGCGCACGTCCCGTGCCACGTCCATACCCGTGCGCCCGTCCATGAAGATATCCAGGATGACCAGGTCGAAGGCCCCGGGCTGCCACGCCTGAAGAAATGCCTCGCCGCTGGCGAAGCAATCGATCTGCACATGGCCGGACACCAGCTGCTCCAGATACCCGCGCAGGGTCGTCTGCATCTTCGTGTCGTCGTCAACGATGGCGATTTTCATCCTGCACCTCCCCCTCCGGATGGACCGGAGCTTTTTTACCAATATACCATATTTTCACCAAAAAACAAGTCTTGTGGCGAATCATGACCGCTTGTGTCGTTTTTTTGCCGCTTGTGCAGGAACCGTTGCCATGGGCGGGAGAATTTACTAAGATGTAGTTGTAGAATTTTGCCTGCGAAGGGGGGAGTATGTGATGAGGGTGACGGTGTACGGCACAGAGGCGGACAGGCGCGAGCTGGCCGACCTGCTGGCGTGCCTGCCCGACTGCAGCTACCGCAACGTGCGCGTGGCCGGCTTTTCAGAGTATGACGACTTCATCGCGGGCCTGGGTGAGAGCCCGCCGGAGTGCGTTGTCATCACCATGGACGGCGCGGCGGGCATGGAGGGCGTGATCGCCGCCAGAAACACCTGCGGCCAGGTGCCGGTGGTGTGGTTTTCCAATGACGGCGGGTTTGGCGCACAGTCCTACAGGCTGGGGTGCGCCTACTTTCACGAAAAGCCTGTTTCCCCGCGGGTGCTGTCCGCGGCTATAGCAAAATGCGTGTAAAGGAGAGAGAAATGAGTACAAACACACTGAAAAACAGAGTGCTGTCCGTGCTTCTGGTGCTGGTGATGGTGGTTTCCATACTGCCCATACAGGTGCTGGGTGCGGACAGAGGCGCGGCGACCGTCATTACATCTGGCGGCGAGGTCGCCTTTAATGTCTACAAGGATGCGGTTGCATACGCCAATCAGCACGACGGCAGCACCATCAAGCTGCAGTCGGACATCGATGTGCTACCCTATGAGGATCCGGCGGACATGCCGTTTATCACGGGCAATGTCACCCTGGATCTGAACGGGAAGAGCATTAACTGTGTCGATGTCGGCTCCGTCAGCTTTGATGAAGAGGGCGAGATAGTCAAGGACAAGGCCGGCACACTGACCGTGACCGGCAGCGGCAGCATCGGACTGCTCACTATGTACTGCGGTGCGCTGACACTGAACAGCGGCACGGTGGAGGAGCTGAGAGCGGAGGACTTTGCCGTCACAGTGCATATCACCGGCGGCACGGTGGAAAGTCTTGTGCTCTCTCTACGATGGGACGATAACGCCACTGCCGACATCTCCGGCGGTTCGGTGCAGAAGCTGGATCTGGGCACCGGCACGGTGAACATCACCGGCGGCAGCCACGGCTCGGAAACCGCATTTTGGGGAGTAAACGGCGGTACGCTGAATATCAGCGGCGGCAGCTTTTCTGCACTGAGACTTTTTGTCACCAGCGGTAAGATCGACCTCACCGGCGGTGAGTTCGAGTATATCTCCACCGATCCCCAGGTGCCCTCCAGCGAATATCAAAAGCTGACGATGGGCTCTTTGCTGGGCGACAGCTGCGCGTTTTACAGTAAGGACGGCAGTCTGGTCAGCGCTGATGTGCTGACGATGGAAAACGTCAAGGTCGTTGCCGACCACGAGCACACCTATAAAGACGGCAAGTGCACCACCTGCGGCGCCCTGTGCAAGCATGACCGGGTGGACACCGCCATGGGAAGGTGCGAGGTCTGCGGCATCCAGCTGGAGGCGGAGATAAGCGCTGAGGGCGCGAGCCCGGTGTTCTATACCTCCTTCACCCAGGCGTGGGATGCCCTCCAGCCCAATCGGAGCGATCAGGTCACCGTTACGCTGCTTAAACCCGGGTATGATCTGGGTGAGACGGATCTGTATGTGGAAACGAACAACATCAGGCTGGATCTGAACAGCAACGTTATGCTCGGTACCGGCAAGATCGTCGTGAGCGGGCCTAAAGCCGTCTTCACCGTAGAAAACGGCGATATGAATGAGATCACCGTGGAGGCGGCGGACGGTGCCGTAACGGTGGGGGAGGACTGCGGCCGTATTAAGGCTGTCCGAGTCACCAGCACCGATGCTGCCGTGACCATTCAGAGCGGCTTTTTCGAAAAACTGGTCCTGCCCGCCACCGATACCGAGAGTCTGAAAAATGTGAAGCTCTCCGGCGGCAAATTTGACTCCATCAGCTTTAATGGCACCGGCAGGGTGGCCATCACCGACATGCTGGAGACAGGCTATGCCTTCCAGGACAACAAGGGTACAGCCTCCGGTAAGGCCGGCGCACTGGTGCCCTATGGCATGAGCTTCGACGCGAAAACATATTTTGCAGACCTTGAGGTGGTGAAATGCGGACACAGCGCCGTGAATGAAGTCAAGGGCTACTGCAACTACTGCGGCAAGCTGTACGCCGGCAAGATCACCGACAAGGACGGCGCTGTGCGCTATGTGGAGTCCTTGCAGAACAGCGATTTCGGAAACGGCAATACCGTTACTCTGCTGCAGGACATCACGGGGACTGTGACGCCGGGCAGCTCCTGCACCATTGAGCTGCGCGGCAGATCCGTGGGCCAGATCAACTTTGCTGTGCAGGACGGGACCCTGACTCTGAAGGGCCAGGGTAAGATCGGCACCGTTACCCTTGGCAGCGGTGAGATCGACAGCACGCTGGCCATCGAGGACACGGCCTATTGGCAGCGTGTCAAGATCGGCACACTGACCATTAATAAAACAACAAACACCAGGCTGTCCGGCGGCCAGTTCGACAAGATCGAGCAGAAGGACGGCGGCTTCGTGGAGGCTCTGCTGGCGGACGGTTACGCCTACTTCGACAGGAGTGAGGAGTGGCCGAGGTATATCAGTGGCCAGACGGGCCTGACCAAGACATATTATATCGCCGAGCACAGCCACTGGTTCATCGTGAACATTGAGGGGGAGACTGAGTGCCAGGAGTGCGGCATGCCCTGCCACCACACCGCCATTGGCGAAGACGGTAAGTGCCAGGATGTCTGCCATCGGCAGATCTACACCGCCATACTGACCCGGGCGGACGGCACGGCGAAAAATTACGAGTCCTTCGCTGACGCGTGGGCGGCGGCCATGGCCGACAGCGGCTCCACCCTGAGACTGCTGTGCGATGTGACCCTGGGCGAGGCGGAAGACGGTATCATTGCCGGGTCCGGCAAGTTTACCCTGGATCTCGGCGGCAAGACCATCAGCGGCACGATCACCAACCAGCTGCTCACCGTGAAGGGCACGGCGGATATCACCGTCAAAAACGGCGCACTGACCAATACGTTCAGCGATAACTCTGGGAAAGTCGAGCTTGACACCGCCAACGCCCTGAAAATTGACGGCGGTGCGGTGACGCTGGAGAAGGTGAAGCTGACCAGCGGACGGGGCGACCAGGGGGGCCATACCCATGCGGTCCTCCTGCTGGACGGCAGCCTTACGGTGCTCAGCGGTACCTTCAACGGCGAGCTCTCCGTGGAGCGCCAGACCTCGGCGGCACAGCCTGTCCTGAAAATCACAGAGGCCGCGCTGAATGACGGAATTTCCTACTCCTACATCTACGAGGGCGACCCGAATGCTCCTGATGATCAGGTACGTGATTATGCGGCGGTGAAGGCTATTTTCGCCGACGGCAGCATGCTGTTTGAAGAAGGCGGCCGGTATATTGACGTCACGGATGAAGACCTCTGGTCGGGAAGGGGAACCGACGGGGTGCTCACCGTGGGCTTCAGCTATGGCGAAGCCTGCACGGTCAAGCCCCACACCCACGACACCTTTGTGGACGGCAAGTGCACCCAGTGCGGCTACGCCTGCCCCCATGACAGCGGCAAAAACGACCGGGAGGCCAGCTATTTCCAGAAGGCTGTCTGCTCCCTCTGCCGCTGCGAGTACGGCGACTATGTACCGGACACCACCGCCCCCACAGGCGAGATCAAGGTCAAGGACCGCACCTGGTGGGAGTCCCTGCTGCACACCATTTCCTTCGGCCTGTTCTTTAAGGAGAAAGTCACCGTCCAGATCACCGCGGACGACGACGGCTACACCCAGCCGGGCTATGACGAGTCTAAGCACGCGGTGAAGATCGAGTACTTTCTCACCATCGAGCCTCTGACTGAGGAGCGCCTGAGGAAATGCGTCTTCAATGAATATGACGAGCCCTTTGAGCTCACCAGCGATAACCAGTATGTCATCTATGCCAAGCTCACCGACTACGCCGGCAATGTGACCTATGCCAGCAGCGAGGGCTTCGAGCTGGACACTACCCTCCCGGTGATCGAGAACATGACCGACGGCGGGCACTATGATTTCTGCAATCAGACATACCTGAAGATCAGTGACAAGAACATCGACAAGGTCACCGTGGACGGCTGGGAGGAGACTCTGGACAGCGACGGCCAGCTCAGGCTCCGGGCCACCGGCGAGGAGCAGGCCGTGGTCGTGACCGACAAGGCGGGCAACACCCTGACGGTGTATGTCACCGTCCATACACAGCACGAGATCGACGAGACGACCCGTGCCTGCCGGTATTGCGGCGTTGCCGCAGCGATACAGGTGACGGCCGACGGCTTTACCGGCTACTACGCCACCTTGTCCAACGCCCTCAGCGACGCCCTTTATAGCGAATCGGGTGGGGGACGTGAGAACGTGGTTCTGACCATGCTGCGTGATCTGCCGTTCTCCGAAAATGGGAGCGATGAAAGAGTGCCTATCAGCTCCACCTCCTTCACCATTGATCTGAACGGGTTCACCCTGAGCGGCGGAAATCTAACGATCAGCGCTGGCTATACCGGTACAGTGACCATCATGACCTCCAAGCCCGGCGGTGTGTTTCTGCGGCAGCTCGTTCTCCAGAGCTCGGAAGCTACACTGATCATGGGCGAAGGCCTTGGTGGTTCGGACGAAGTAAGCAGTATCTTTCAGTTCAAAGGCACGCTGAAGGTCTATCACGGAAAGTATAGCTTCCTGCAGGTCACGTCCTCCGACGAGAAGACAACGGAGCTTTACGGCGGAAGCTTTTGGGAAGTGATGGTACAGAAGGAAGGCATGACCTGCGCGGATCTGCTGGCGCCGGAGCACCGCTATGAGGGCATCAGCTATGCAGATGCCAAGGCAGCGACAAAACTTACAAATGTCACAGTGGTTCCCTGCGCCCACGCCACCCTGGACGAAAACGGCTACTGCGCAGACTGCGGATTCCGACTGATCCTGGCCGTGGAAGTGGGCGGCGTTTCCAGGAATTTCCAGACCTTTGAAAGCGCCATCCGCTATGCCGAGGCAAACACCGGCAGCACCATGAAGCTTTTGCGGGATCTCCAGCTTGACTCCGCGGACGTGGGCGGCCTGCTCGAAACCGCCTACGGCTATGTCGAGCTTACGAAGGGTACCTACACCCTGGATCTTGCGGGCAAAACGCTGGCCATAGGGTTCTTGGGTGCTGGCAGCATCTCTTATGTCAAGATATGCAATGGCTGTGATCTGACCATTGTCGATAGCATCGGCGGCGCTAAGGTCACGTCCGGGAACGGTGCTATGCTGGATGTCCGCAGCGACGGCCATCTGACCATAGAGAGCGGCGACTACAGCGCGTTTGGCGGAGTTATGGCCGAGGGACCTGACAGCCTGACGCTCAAGGGCGGCCAGTTCAAACAGGTCATCAGCAGAGAAGGCAAGAACGAGGGCTCTCCGCTGAGATATCTGGCCGACGGCTATGCGTTTAAGCTGACCGACAGCGGCGCGTATGCCGGGGAAAAGGATGTAGAGAGCCAAGTTATCCCCGACCGGGGCACAAGTTATTGGATCGAGAAGGTCTCCGTGGTGCCTGCCCCGGTGGTGATCCCCACCGGCGGTCAACCGCAGGACATTACCTTCTACCTGACATCGCCCAACAGCGTGAAACACACAGGCATCGTGGCCTCCTATGTGGGCGAGGATACCGATAAAAAGGTGACGATCACCCTGGAAAAGGCCGACGGAACGGTGATCGACTCCAACGAGTGCGACGCGGTCAAGACCATCTCCATGGGATTCGGCCTGGAGAAATTTACCGCCGCCGATTCCGGCGAATACCGCATCAAGGTGGCCTTTGACGGCTATACGTTCTACTCCAACACCTTCACCGTCACCGTTTCGGCGTGCGATCACCCGGGTTATGACGAGACCACGAACCGGTGCGCCCGGTGCTTCTGCGACCTGGCGGCGGTCATCACCAAGGACGGCCAGACCAAGGGCTATGTGACCTTTGCGGAGGCCCTGGCGGCGGCCCAGACCGATGCCAACAGCGGCTGCACCCTGAAGCTGCTTGATAGTGTCAGCGGCACAGTGGCTGTGAAATCCGGCAAGTTTACTCTGGACGCGGCGAACTTTACCATTGGCGGAAAGCTCAACATCGCCAAGGGCGCGGATCTTACCGTCAGCGGCGGTACGGTCACCGGAAACGTCGTTTGCGCCAAGGACGGCAAGCTGGCGGCGGAGAGGACCGCCTTCACCGGGAACATCAACTGCGTGGGCGGGGGCATCTTCAGCGGCTGCAAGCTGGGCGGCACCGTTTCGGGCAAGAGCAGCCTGACGCTTACCACCTGCGAGATCACCGGTGCCCTGTCCATCAGCGGATTTACCAAGGCGGAGGGCGGCACCGTCAGCGGTGAGGTCACCGTCAATAATGGCGGCAGCCTGAGGTCCTACAGCGGCACCTATAAAAACAGCATTCTGCTCAAGTCCGGCGGAACGCTGGATATTGCGGGCGGCACCTATAACGGTAGGATCACCACCGAGTCCGGCAGCACCCTGACCGTGTCGAAGGGCACCTGCGCCGATTTATACATCGAGAAGGATGTGACGGCTCGCGTTTCCGGCGGCCAATTCACCAACATCACCGTCCAGGGCAAGTCCCTCAATGACTGCCTGACAGCGGGCCTGGCGTATGAGGAAATTGCCACCGGCACCATCATCGACGGCCGCGTCGGTATCGCCGGTAATGTCAAGGTCGTCCGCCATACCCATACCTGCGTCTGGAAGTCCGACACCCACGAGAAGCTCTGTGGCTGCGGCTATGTGGAGGCCAAGGACACCGAGGCCCCGGTCATCACCGGCATCAAACCGGATGATAATAACTATGGCACGCTGAAATTCACCGTCACCGATGCCAACGACTTCACTGTGTGGATGGACGGTCAGGAGATCACGCTTGTAAACGGGAAATATACCATGGAGCCGGACAACGAGACGCATTTGATCACAACGACCGACGTTGCGGGCAACACGGTCAGCTTCCGCTTCGGGCTCTTTAAGACCTATCATGTCACCCTGCCCACCGGCACAGGCTATATAATCCATTCGCATGAGTCCACTGTCAGACACGGTGACAGCTATGACTTTATTGTGGAGTTCAACAATGGCTATTCCAGGACCGAGGATTTTAAGGTGCTCGTGAACGGTAATAAACTCGACGAACTGAGCTCTGATAGGGACACCGCTTCCTTCGTTGTCCGCGATGTCAGCGAAGACCTTGTCATCACCGTAGAGGGCGTGGCGGACATCACCCCGCCCGATGTGAAGGTCACGATTCACGGCAATACCTTCAAGAACTTCCTGAACCGGATTACCTTCGGCCTGTTCTTCAAGGAGAACCAGACGGTGGAGGTAAGGGCTGTCGATGACGGCAGCGGCATCCAGAAGGTGGAGTATCTCCTGTCCGAAACGGCCTTTACCGCGCAGGACGCCATCACAGGCAACTGGACGGAGCTGACGCTGAGTGAAAACCGTGAGGCTTTCTTCAGCATCACGGCCAGCCAAAAGGTGTTTGTCTACGTCCGCGTGACGGATAAGAGCGGCAACATCTCCGTTGTCAACTCCGACGGTGTGGTGGTTTACACCGATGCCGAGGCGATCACCCAGGCGGTGGACTTCACCAGGATAGACAAGACGGATGTATCCTTCCAGGTGAAGCTGAACGGCAATACCGTGTCGGCGCTGTATAACGGCGAGACCCTCATCGATAGCGCACTGTACACGGTGTCCGGGGACGGGACCATCACCCTGAAAAACAGCTTCCTGTCTACCTTGGCCGCCGGGGAATACAACATCCGCGTGGCCTATGCCCCCCTGGGCCAGGAGTTCAAGGAGGGCGATGCGCCTGCCATGACCTCCGTGAAGCTGACGGTGTCGAAGCAGGTACCAGTGATTAACCTGGAGCCGTACACCAGCAAGATCTATGACGGAAAGCCCATAGACGTCAGCAAAATCGACTTGTATACATGGACCGATGGCGCCCGGAAGTGGGAGTTCAAGCCCGTGGACGCCGACGAATCGGCCTATACCACCACCGCCCCGAAGAACGCGGGAAAATACAACGTCCGCCTCACCCTCACCGAGACGGAGAACTGCCAGTCCCGCTCGGTAGAGGTGGTCTATGAGATCTTCACCAAGGGGGTCACCATTACCGGCGCCTCTGTGGAGGCCACCAAGGTCTATGACGGTGAGACCACCGCCAAGATCACCAATTCCGGTACCCTGTCCGATAACTACGACGGCGAGAACCTGACCATCGTGACCGGCACCGCCGCCTACGCGGACAAGAACGTTGGCACGGCTAAGGCAGTCACCTTTACCGGCTTTACCTTGGGTGGCAGCGCTGCGGGGAACTATGCGCTGACGGCCCAGCCGGAAGCCGTGACGGCGGACATTACCGCCAAGGCCGTGACCATCGACGGCGTGACCGTGGAGGCCACCAAGGTCTATGACGGTGAGACTACCGCCAAGATCACCAATTCCGGTACCCTGTCCGATAATTACGACGGCGGGAACCTGACCATCGTGACCGGCACCGCCGCCTATGCGGACAAGAACGTGGGCACGGCCAAGACCGTTGCCTTCACGGACTTTACCTTGGGCGGCAGCGCTGCGGAGAACTATGCGCTGACGGCCCAGCCCGAGAGCGTGACGGCGGACATCACCGCCAAGGCCGTGACCATCGACGGCGTGACCGTGGAGGCCACCAAGGTCTATGACGGTGAGACCACCGCCAAGATCACCAATTCCGGTACCCTGTCCGATAACTACGACGGCGAGAACCTGACCATCGTGACGGGTATCGCTGCCTATGCGGACAAGAACGTGGGTACGGCTAAGGCCGTCACCTTCACCGGCTTTACCTTGGGTGGCAGCGCTGCGGAGAACTATCAGCTGACGGCCCAGCCCGAGAGCGTGACGGCGGACATTACCGCCAAGGCCGTGACCATCACCGGCGCGACTGTGGAGGCCGCCAAGGTCTATGACGGCACGACTGCCGCGAAGATCACGAGCGCCGGCACTCTGTCGGATAACTACGACGGCGAGAACCTGACCATCGTGACGGGTATCGCTGCCTACGAGGATAAGAACGTGGGTACGGCTAAGACCGTCACCTTCGCGGACTTCTCCCTGGGTGGCAGCGCTGCGGAAAACTATTCGCTGACGGCCCAGCCGGAAGCCGTGACAGCGGACATCACCGCCAAGGCCGTGACCATCACCGGCGCGACCGTGGAGGCCGCCAAGGTCTATGACGGGGACGCTGCCGCGAAGATCACCAATTCCGGTACCCTGTCCGATAACTATGACGGCGAGAACCTGACCATCGTGACCGGCACCGCTGCCTATGCGGACAAGAATGTGGGCACGGCCAAGACCGTCACCTTCGCAGGCTTTACCCTGGGTGGCAGCGCTGCGGAGAACTATCAGCTGACGGCCCAGCCTGAGAGCGTGACGGCGGACATCACCGCCAAGGCCGTGACCATCGACAATCTCCGGATCAAGGATAAGCTGTATGACGGCCTGACCACCGCCGAGATCGATGGCACGCCTACGCTGGTGGGCCTGGTGGAGGGCGACCGGCTGCAGCTCGTGTGCGGCACACCCACCTTCGACAGTGCCGCCATCGGCAAAAACATTCCCGTGACCTTCACCGCCTTTGCGCTGCAGGGCGACAGCGTGACCGCGGGGAACTATGCCCTGGCGCAGCCCGCAGGCATCACCGGCAATATTGGAGAGTACATTGCCGGCGGCAGCGAATACAGCGTAAATTCCAACGACTGGCTGAATGCAGAGTTTGTCGTGACGGCGAATAAGGGGTATCTGTTGAGCCAGACCGGCGCTGTGGATGGTGCCTGGGTGGAGCGGCTGACGGCCACCGAGGAGACGGCAGCGGGTACGCTGACCTTCTTCGTGAAGGATCTGGCCACGGGTGCCATCTCCGCCGCTGTGACGGAGCAGTACAAGATCGACATGACCACACCCACGGGCCAGGTCAGTCTCAACGGGCGCAGCGCCTTCCAGACCGTGCTCAACCAGATCAGCTTCGGCCTGTTCTTCCGGGATGAGGTGACGGCGGAGCTGACGGCGGCGGACGACGCCTCCGGCATCCGGTCCGTCCAGTATTACCGGGCGGACAGCATCCTCAGCGCTGAGGAGGTCCTGGCTATCACCGATTGGACCGAGGGCAGAAGCCTGGGTCTGGCGGCAGAGGACGCGGAGCGCTTCGTGATCTACGTCCGGGTGGAGGATAACGCCGGCAACGTGACCTATCTGGGCTCCGACGGCGCCGTGTTTGACACCGCCGCTCCCCGGATTACCGGCGTGGAGAACGGCGGGAGCTACTATGTCACCCAGAAGGTCACAGTGGTGGATGAAAATCTCGCCGCCGTGACGGTGAACGGCAGCAATGTTGAGAGCGTGTTCACCCTGGCGGGCGATGTGGCGGCCACCTATGTGATCTCCGCCGCCGATAAGGCCGGCAATGTGACGGAGTTTACGGTGACCATGCAGCCCATCTCGTCCATCACGGACGCCGTGGCCGACCTGACGAAGGAGAATGTGAAGTCCAGCGACCAGGCCGCTCTGGCGGAGACCGAGGGCCTGCTGACGGGCATTGACACGGAGAGTGCTGCCCAAGCCGAGAGTGACAAGCTGCAGGCGGCTGCGGAGAATTGCCGCCAGCTGCAGGCGCGCATAGCGGAGGTGGCGGAGGAGATCGCCCGCCTGACCGATGCCGTGAATGCATACGACAGCGGCAGTGTCACCAGCGGCGACAAAGCGGCCATCGAACAGCTGGCAGCGGATCTGGACGTCCTGCTGAACGGCGACAACCTGACCGATCCTGAGCGGAGCGCGCTGGAGGAGCTGAAGGCCAAGGCGCTGGCTCTGCTGGAGCGGATCGCGGCGGCAGCGGCTCCCGTGGAAAGCCCTGAGGTCGCCCAGGTGAAGGATATCACCACGGACAACGTGACCTCCCAGGACAAGGGGGAGCTGGAGCAGGCCGAGCGCACACTGCAGGAGGCACTGGAGAGCTTTGACGGCAATTACACCCCGGCGGAGCGCGCCGATCTGGAGAAGCGCCTGGCCGATGTGAAGGAAGCTCTGGGCACCATCAAAAACGTCGAGGACGCCGCCCGGGAGATCGGGCAGCTGCCCGCCGTGGAGGATGTGAAGCTGAGCAGCAAGAATCAGGTGGCCAAGGCCCAGGAGACCCTGGAGCGCCTGACGGCCCATGAAAAGGACATGCTGGGCTCCGACGCGGTGAGCAAGGTGAACGCTCTGGCGGAGCGCATCGCGGAACTGGAGAAGAACTCCTTCGATCCTCAGATCATTGAGGGCGCGGGCCAGGTGTGGCACGCGGACAAGGCTACAGATGCCCTTTTCCGCAGCAGCGCCGAATTTGAGGAGTTCCTCAAGGTGCTGGTGGACGGGACGGAGCTTCAGCCGGCCCACTACACTGTCTATGCGGGCAGCACTGTGGTGGAGCTGAAGAGTGCGTATCTGGAAACCCTGGCTGCCGGGGAGCATACCCTGAGCATCGTCTCCCAGAACGGCACAGCCACAACTACCTTTACGGTGGAGCGGAATGCGGTGCCTGATCCTACTCCCACACCTACTCCCACACCCGAACCTACACCCACACCTACGCCTGACCCCACTCCCACCGGCGATAGCACCAACTTCGCCCTGTGGATCGCCCTGCTGTTTGTCAGCGGCGGCGTTGTGACCGGCACCATTCTGGTCGGCAAGCGCAGGAGCGAGGAAGAGTAAGAGATCATGTGCCGCGGACGGCAAGCTCCAAAGGGCTTGCCGTCCGCTCATCGATGATTTATCAGTCTATAAAAAGAAGGAAGAAAAAATTGCATCAAAATGGCGCTGGTTTTGCGCGTAATTTTATGAATTTTTACAGAGCATTTTCGCTTGAGATTTTTCGCAATATCTTTTTATAATAAGGGGAAGCCGAAACAGCGCCCATTATTTTTCTCCCGGCGCTGTGACGGACGAAAAAAGAGAAATTTCCCGCAATAGAGCGGCAGCCCGCGTGACAGTGGAGGGTGTATTATGGAAAGAACAAAATTTAAATTGGGCGGCTCTATTGACATGCTCACAGGGCCGCTGCTGAAAAAGCTGCTGCTGTTCAGCATGCCGCTGATGGCATCCAGTGTGCTGCAGCTGCTTTTTAACGCTGCGGATGTGGTGGTGCTGGGCCGCTACGCAAGCTATGCCAGCCTTGCCGCCGTGGGCGGCACCACGGCCATCGTCAACCTGGTGGTGAATCTGCTCATCGGCATGGCCGTAGGCGTGAACATAGTGATTGCCCGCTATATCGGCGAGGGAGACAAGGAGCGGGAAATCTCCGCCGCCATCCACACGGCGGTGGCGGTGGCTATTGTGGGCGGTGTTGTACTGGGCGGCATTGGCTGCGCCGGGGCAGACTGGATCCTGCGCGCAGTATCCACGCCGGAGGATACCATTGACCTGGCCCGGATCTACCTGTATATCTACTTTGCGGGGACGCCGGCCATCATGCTGTATAACTACGGCGCCGCCGCTCTGCGCGCCCAGGGGGATACCCAGCGCCCGCTGATCTTCCTCACTGTCAGCGGGGTGATGAATGTGGCGCTGAATCTGCTGTTCGTCATCGTGTTTCAGATGGACGTAGCGGGCGTGGCCCTGGCCACGGTCATCAGCGAGGTGCTCAGCGCCGCGCTGGTGCTGCTGTGTCTGATGCGTGCCCAGGACTGTCTTCATTTTTCCTGGCGTGAGCTGCGGGTCGACCGCCGCAGCCTTGCCCTGATGGCGAAGGTGGGCATACCCGCCGGCATCCAGAGCTGCCTGTTCAGCCTGGCCAATGTGGTCATCCAGGGTGCCATCAATGCCTACGGCAGCATCGTGGTGGCCGGCTGCAGCGCCGCCGGCAGTATCGACGGCTTTATCTACGTGGCCATGAATACTTTCCATCAGTCGGCCCAGACCTTCCTGAGCCAGAATATAGGCGCGGGGAAATACGAGCGCGTGAAAGAGATCCTGAAGAAGTGCCTTCTGTGCACCGTGGTCACCGGAGCGCTCCTCAGCGCCGTCGCCTGTATCTGGAGCGAGCCGCTGCTGCGGATATACAATCAGGATCCGGATGTGCTGGCGGTGGGTGTTGTGCGCCTGCGGATGGTGGTCGCCCCCTATGTGATCTTCGGTATGGCGGATGTGCTCACCGGCGCCATGCGCGGCTGCGGCAGCCCGGTACTCCCGGTGATTGTCAACCTGCTGTGTACCTGCGCGTTCCGCCTGGCCTGGATCGCCGCCATCAACACGGACACCATGCCCGTGACCTGGGTGTATATGTCCTATCCGGCCTCGTGGATGGTGCTGTTTACGGTGCTGCTGGTTTGCTGGTGCAGATTGTATCGCAAACGGATTCGCCCTAATATCGTCCCCTGTGAAATTCCTGCGTAAATAAGACGGCATGTCCCGGAATGAAAACGGGACATGCCGTCTTTTGCGTTTAGCACAGTGCCGCAGGCCGGACACCGTGACCCGGTGAGAGGTTGCTTCTCGCCAAATTAGAGGAAGTACAGGGGGATTCGGGGGTGAATTTTTGGCATTTTTCTCGCCGGAAACCATTGCAATTTTACCGCTGCTGTGTTATCTTACAGTATATCTTACAGTAAGCGGTTTGTTAGATATAACTTACCAAGAATTATTCAAATGGGAGGTATATTCAGATGAAAAAAATTGCTATGTTTGCCGCTGGTGTGCTCTTCGGCACCGCCGGTCTCAAGATCCTGGGCAGCAAGGATGCCAAGACGGTATATTCCCAGACCACGGCCGCCGCGCTGCGGGCCAAGGACTGCGTGATGAAGTCTGTCACCACTGTCCGCGAGAATGCGGAGGATGTCTACGCTGAGGCTAAGGCCATCAACCAGCGCCGGGATCAGGAGGCAGCCGATGCCGTGGTAGAGGATGCTTCCGCCGAGGAGGCCAAGGCTGAGTAACCATGAGGTGTACCATTCTCCACGAATCCCCCGGGCGGCTGCGGGTACATATGCACTGCACCCATATGACGCTGCACCAGGCGGATGTACTGGAATACTATCTGCGCGCTGTGCCCGGTGTCAAGGAGGTCAAGGTCTATGACCGGACCCAGGATGCCGTGGTGCACTATACCGGGCCCCGCCGCCCGGTGATCGCTGCTCTGGCGGCGTTTTCCTTCTCCGGGGCCGAGTCCATGGATCTGGTGCCGGAGCATACCTCCCGGGCGCTGAACCGGGAGTTTGAGGATAAGCTGGGCATGATCGTCATGCGCCGGTGCATCTCCAAGCTGTTTCTCCCTGTCCCCGTCACCACGGTTCTGGCCGTAGTGCGCTCGGTGAAGTATATCCGGGAGGGGCTGAAGGCCCTGTGGCAGAGGAAGCTGTCCGTGGCAGTGCTGGATGCCACCGCCGTCACCGTGTCCCTGATCCGGGGTGATTTCTCCACGGCCGGCTCTGTGATGTTCATGCTGCAGCTGGGCGAAATATTGGAGGAGTGGACCCACAAAAAGTCCGTGGCCGATCTGGCCGGGGTCATGAGCCTGCAGGTGGACAAGGTCTGGCTGCAGGTGGACGGCACCGAGGTGCTTACCCCGGTGTCCGATGTCCGGGAGGGTGACCGTGTGGTGGTACGGACCGGCGGCATGATCCCGCTGGACGGCAAGGTAGTCTCCGGCGAGGCCATGGTGAACCAGGCGTCCATGACCGGCGAATCCATGCCCGTTGCCAAGGGGCCCGGCAGCTATGTCTATGCCGGCACTGTAGCCGAAGAGGGCGAGTGCGTGATCTGCGTGGACAAGGTCTCCGGCGGCGGTCGGTATGACCGGGTGGTCCGCATGATCGAGGAGTCGGAGAAGCTGAAATCCACGGCCGAGGATAAGGCGTCTCACCTGGCAGACCGCCTGGTGCCTTACACCCTGGGCGGCACGGTGCTGACGTATCTGCTTACCCGGAACATCACCAAGACCCTGGCGGTGCTGATGGTGGACTTCTCCTGCGCACTGAAGCTGGCCATGCCCATTGCGGTGCTGTCGGCCATGCGGGAGTGCAGCGGCCACCGGATCTCCGTCAAGGGCGGCCGCTTCCTGGAGGCGGTGGCCAGGGCGGACACCATTGTTTTTGACAAGACCGGCACTCTGACCTATGCCACCCCTACCGTGGCGCAGATTGTGCCCTTTGGCGGGCATCAGGAGGCGGAAATGCTGCGCCTGGCCGCCTGTCTGGAGGAGCATTATCCCCATTCCATGGCCAACGCCGTGGTGGAGGAGGCCAAAAAACGGGGCCTGTCCCACGAGGAGTACCACTCCCGGGTGCAGTATGTGGTGGCCCACGGGATCTCCAGCATGGTGGAAGAGGAAACGGTGCTCATCGGCAGCGCCCACTTCGTCTTCGAGGACGAGGGCTGCCGTGTGCCGGAGGGGGAGGAGGAGAAGTTTGCCGCCCTCCCGGCGGAGTATTCCCACCTGTACCTGTGTATAGCCGGCCAGCTGGCGGCTGTCATCTGCATCCACGATCCCCTGCGCCGGGAGGCCCGGGCGGCTGTGGCGGCGCTGCACGAGTGTGGCTTTGCCAATGTGGTGATGATGACCGGGGACAACCGGAAAACTGCCGAAGCCGTTGCGGCGGAGGTAGGAGTGGACGCGGTGTATTCCGAGGTGCTGCCGGAGGATAAGGCGGCGTTCATCCACAAGGAGCGGGAAAAGGGCCACACGGTGGTCATGGTGGGCGACGGCGTCAATGATTCCCCCGCCCTCTCCGAGGCGGACGCGGGCATTGCCATCTCCACCGGAGCGGCCATTGCCCGGGAAATCGCCGATATCACCATTGCCTCGGAGGATCTGTTTGCCCTGGTGACTCTGCGCAGGCTCAGTGAGCAGCTTATGCGGCGCATCCACTGGAACTACCGGTTCATCGTGGGATTTAACCTCTCGCTGATCGTGCTGGGCGTTGCGGGGATATTGCCCCCGGCCACGTCGGCTCTGCTGCATAATATGTCCACGTTGGGCATCAGCCTCAAGAGTATGACGGACCTGCTGCCGGAGGATGAGGAGCTTGCCAAGCAGCTCCCGGCCGGTGAGTAACGGCCCTGCAAAAAGCAACAAAAGCCCTGACGGCCGTTTTGGCCGCCAGGGCTTCATTTACCTGTAAAGAGTATCTTCTCTTATGCCTGCCCGGAGCTGTGGGGATAGTATTTCTTCGCGCAGAACTCCCTGCGCACCTCCACCATGCCCTCGTCCTCCATCCAGCCGGCGAAGTTGGAAAAATTCCGCTCCACGATGCTGTATTTCAGCTGGTTGTGGGTGCGGATGTTCTCCCGCCTGCAAAATTCATAGAGCCATTGGTCGAAGGTCATGCCCTCCTGCAGGCAGTCCAGCATTTCCTGCGCCTTGTCCTCTATGAAGCGAATGTTCTCTCCGATGAGGCCGGTGATATCGTCCAGTACCTCCTTGTGCGCCACGATGTATTTGGGGCAGTGCAGCTCGTAGAGCTTTCTCTTGCTCTCCAGATCCCGGGCGATGAACATGGAGGTGGGCAGCTTGGCGCTCTCAATTTCCGACCGGCTGATGAGGCAGTCCCCCAGATAGGCCACGCCGTCGGGGGTGATGATGCCGATGTGTCCGGCGCTGTGGCCGGGCAGCTGCAGGATGCCGAACTTCGCCCCGCAGAAGTTAAGCTCCGTATCGTCGGCGGAGATGATGACGTCGGCGGTGAAGCACTCCTCCAGGAAATATTCCCGGCTGCGCCGGTAGGTCAGTGCCACATAGTTGGCCCGGTAGGCGTCGGGGTTGACGGAGATGCCCGCCTCGATGATCTGGGCGGCGGCCCGGGCTCCATAGCGCTGCTGCAGGTAGCGGACGTTTCCCGTGTGGTCGAAGTGGGCGTGGGAGCAGATGATCCCCTTGAGATGGAAGCCGTTTTCGTCCAGAAGGTGGGTCAGACCGCTGCGGTCCAGCTTGGCGTAGCCCGTGTCCATGAGAACGATGTCGGTGTCATTGAGCTTATAAATGGGCAGCAGCGCCGTGGCCCCCACGGCCACATAGGTGCTGCCTGAAACATGGCGCAGCTCCATGGTGTACGATTCTCCTTTTCGTTTTCCTGCTGAAAATTCTGCTTTTGTCATTCCGAGGGAGCGAAGCGACCGTGGGAATCCGCTCTTTCATCCTTTTTGGGAAAACGGATTGCCACGGCCAGTCAGCGGACTGGCCTCGCAATGACAGTTTTTTGCATAGCTTTATTATAGCCTTTGACCGCAGAAAAACAAGAGCCGTCTTTTACGAAAATTTCATTTACAAAAGCCTTGAAATATTGTAAAATATTGTGTGCAATAAAAATTTATGCGTAGTATAGGGAGGCTTCGTATGGACGAACCGAAGTATAAGCGGGTACTGCTGAAGATCAGCGGGGAAGCCCTGGCGGGCGAGAAGCATTTTGGCCTGGATTTTCAGGTCATGGGCCAGGTGGCGGATGTGATCCGGGAGTGCGTGGCTATGGGCGTGCAGGTGGGCATCGTCATCGGCGGCGGCAATTTCTGGCGCGGCGTGAAGAACGGCGAGGGCTACATTGAGCGCACCCGGGCCGACCACATGGGCATGCTGGCCACCGCCATGAACTGCATGGCCATGGCGGACGTGCTGGAGCAGAAGGGCGTGGATGTGCGGGTGCAGACCGCGCTGGAGATCAAGGAGGTGGCGGAGCCTTATATCCGGGCCCGGGCCATCCGGCACCTGGAAAAGGGCCGCGTGGTGATCTTCGGCTGCGGCATCGGCAGTCCGTTTTTCTCCACGGACACCGCAGCCGTGCTGCGGGCGGCGGAGATCGGCGCGGACGTGATCCTGCTGGCCAAGAACATCGACGGCGTGTACGACTGCGATCCGGCTAAGTTCTCCACAGCCAAGAAGTTCGACTCCATCACCTATGACGATGTGTTGGCCCGGCACCTGTCTGTCATGGACAGCACGGCCACCAGCCTCTCCATGGACAACCACATCCCCGTGCTGGTCTTCGCTCTGAAGGATCCCTATAATATCATCCGCGTCCTGCGCGGAGAAAAAATCGGAACAATTGTAAAGGAGGCATAAACCCCATGCTGAAAGATGAATACAAGATCTACGAGGAAAAAATGAAGAAGAGCATCGAGTCCGTGAACAGTGATTTTGCCGCTGTGCGCGCGGGTCGGGCCAATGCCGCTGTGCTCAACCGCATCTCCGTGGACTATTACGGCACCCCCACTCCCATCCAGCAGATCGGCTCCGTGTCCTCTCCCGATCCCCGTTCTCTGGTCATCACCCCCTGGGACAGCTCTCTCCTGCGCGCCATTGAAAAGGCCATTCTGGAGTCCGATCTGGGCATCAACCCCCAGAACGACGGCAAGTGCATCCGCCTCTCCTTCCCCCAGCTCACCGAGGAGCGCCGTAAGGAGCTGGTGAAGCAGATCCATAAGTATGCCGAAAACGGCAAGGTGGCCGTGCGGAACATCCGCCGGGACGCCATGGATAAGTTCAAGAAGATGCAGAAGGCCTCCGAAATCACTGAGGATGAGCTGAAGGTGGCGGAAAAGGACATGCAGAAGATTACCGACGACAACTGCAAGGAGCTGGATAAGCTTCTGGAAACCAAGGAAAAGGAACTGATGTCGGTCTGATGGGGCTGTTTTCCAAAAAAGTCTCTCATAAGGCGGGGCAGGTGGATAAAAGCCGCCTTCCCCGCCACATCGCTATCATTATGGACGGCAACGGTCGTTGGGCGAAGAAGCGCGGCCTTCCTCGCACTGCCGGCCATAAGGTAGGGGCGGAGACGTTTCGCAAAATCGCGCTGTACTGCAAGTCCCTGGGCGTGGAATACCTGACGGTGTACGCCTTCTCCACGGAGAACTGGAAGCGGCCCGCCGACGAGGTCAGCACCATCATGGGCCTGCTGAAGAAATACATGCAGGAGGCCATCGATACCATGGAGCGGGATCAGATGAAGCTCTGTTTTTTCGGCGATCTCTCGGCCCTGAGTCCGGAGCTGCAAACCCTGGCCCGCAAGGCCGACCAGGTAGCCAGCCGGGTGCACGGCTTCCAGGCGAACCTGTGCATCAACTATGGCGGCCGGGACGAGATCCTCCACGCGGCCCGGGCCTGCGCTGCGGCGGGGGAGGAGATCACCGAGGAGAACTTTGCAAAGCATCTCTATTCCGCCGGTATCCCCGACCCGGAGCTGATCATCCGCCCCAGCGGGGAGCTGCGGCTGAGCAACTTCCTCCTGTGGCAGTGCGCCTATTCGGAGTTTTACTTCTGCGATACCCTGTGGCCGGACTTTGCCGAGAAGGATCTGGACGCGGCCATTGTGGCTTATCAGCAGCGCGATCGCCGCTTCGGCGGAGTCAAGTAAGAGAAATATAAAACAAAAAGGAACAAATCTATGAAACAGAGAATATTGGTGGCGGTCATCGGCATCCCGCTGCTGCTTTTGGTGCTGTGCTGGGCGCCCCATTGGGCCACGGCGGCGCTGCTGGCGGCATTGGGTGTCATTGGCGCTCACGAGCTGCTGGCGGCGGTCTCCGGCCCGGAGAAAACGAAGCGTCTGTGGGTTCTGGCGGGCTTTCAGGCCGTGTTCACGGTGTTTTCCACCTATGCGGGCATGGCGGGCTACGGCTCCGTGGGCATCACACTGATGCCCTGGCTGCTGTGTGCCTCGGTGGCGCTGCTGTTTTTCCTGGCCGTGCGGTGGTATGGGCGGGAAAACGCCATTGCCTTTCAGGACATCTGTGCGGTGCTGCTGGGCGGCGTAGCCATTCCCCTGGCCATGAGCTGCCTGCTGCGCCTGCGGCTGATGAGCTATGGCGGCGGATTGGTGCTGATGCCCCTGGTGGCCGCATTTATGAGCGATTCTGCGGCCCTGTTCACCGGCATGGCCTGCGGCAAGCATAAGCTGGCCCCCAAGGCCAGCCCCAAGAAGACCGTGGAGGGCGCCGCAGGCGGCCTCGTGGGCGGCGTGCTGGGTATGATCGTTTTTCGCATTATCTTCTTTTTCGTCACGGTGCAGCCCCTTTCCATCGGCTGGTGCATGGTCATCGGCCTGGTGGGCGCGTTCATGGGTCAGCTGGGCGATCTGAGCTTTTCCATCATCAAGCGCCAGTTCGGCATCAAGGACTATGGCCGTCTGCTGCCGGGCCATGGCGGCGTGCTGGACCGGTTTGACAGCGTCATCTTTGCCGCTCCGGTGGTGTGGATGATCGCCAGCGCGGTGGGGATGTGATAAAATGAGTAGGTGTATATCTGTTTTGGGCAGCACCGGCTCCATCGGCCGGCAGACGCTGCTTGTGGCGGAGGAATTGGGCCTGCGGGTGGCAGCCCTGACCGCCGGGCGGCAGATCGATCTGCTGGAGCAGCAGGCACGGCGCTTTCGCCCGTGCCTTGTTGCCGTGTTTGAGGAGCCGGCGGCCCGGGCGCTGCGGGAGCGGCTGGGTGACACGCCTATTCAGGTCATGAGCGGTATGGAGGGCCTTCTGGCGGCGGCATCTCTGCCGGAGGCAGACACCGTGGTCACAGCGGTCATGGGCAGCGTAGGGCTGGAGCCCACCCTTGCGGCCATCCGCGAAAAAAAGCGCATCGCCCTGGCCAATAAGGAGACCTTGGTGTGCGCCGGGGAACTGGTGATGGCGGAGGCAAAGAAATACGGCGCGGAGATCGTCCCGGTGGATTCGGAGCATTCCGCCATTTTTCAGAGCCTTCAGGGCTGCCGGGACAGGGGGGAGGTCAAGCGCCTCCTGCTCACCTGCTCCGGCGGGCCGTTTTTCGGCAAATCCTTTCAGGAGCTTGAGAACATGACGGCGGTGGACGCCCTGAAGCACCCCAACTGGACCATGGGCGCAAAAATCACCATCGACTCCGCTACCCTCATGAATAAGGGGCTGGAAATTATCGAGGCCATGCGCCTGTATGACTTGCCCCTGTCCCAGGTGGATGCGGTGATCCACCGCCAGAGCATCATCCACTCCCTGGTGGAGTACCGGGACGGGGCCATGATCGCCCAGCTGGGCACGCCGGATATGAAGCTGCCCATCCGCTACGCCCTGACCTATCCCCACCGGGCCGCGACCCCGGATAAGCCCCTGGACCTGCTCTCCTGCGGACCCTTGACTTTTAGCGCCCCGGACGAGACGGCCTTTCCCTGCCTGCGCATCGCCCGGCAGTGCGCCGAAACGGGGGGCACCGCCTGCGCCATTATGAACGGGGCCAACGAGGTAGCCGTGGCACAGTTCCTGCGGGGGGAGATCGGGTTCAACGACATTTCCCGCCGGGTAGAGCAGGCTCTTTCCCGGGTGCCGGTGAAATATCGGCCGAGCCTTTCGGATATACTGGAGGCAGACCGGCTGGGCCGGGATGCCGCCCGGTAAATCAGACAATATTTGCGCCGAAGTGGAGGGTTTATGTCGACAATTGTGTATATACTTGTAGCCGTGCTGATGTTCGGATTCCTCATCGCCGTCCATGAGCTGGGCCATTTCATGGCCGCCAAGGCCTGCGGAGTGCGGGTGAACGAATTTTCCGTGGGCATGGGGCCGGCACTGCTGAAAAAGCAGAAGGGGGAGACCCTGTATGCCCTGCGCTGCCTGCCCTTCGGCGGCTTCTGCGCCATGGAGGGGGAGGACGAGGCCTCCGACGATCCCCGGGCGCTGGAGAACAAGCGCTTTTGGGCGAAGCTCCTGATCTTCGCCGCCGGCGCGGGGATGAACTTCCTGGCCGGCCTGCTGATCCTCCTCTGCCTCAACGCCGGGGCCAAGGCGTATGTTACCCCTGTGATCGCGGATTTCGCCGACGGCTGTCCCCTCCAGGGAACGCTCCAGGCGGGGGATCGGATCGATGCCATCGACGGCGAAAAGGTTTACGTTTACAGTGACGTGTCCATGCTGCTGAATGCGAAGCAGGGGAACCGCCATGACCTGGTGGTCATCAGAAATGGCCAGCGGACGGAGCTTCCCTCCGTGGAAATGGTTCGCCGGGAGTATAAGGATAAAAATGACAAAGCCTACACCGGCTACGGCCTGAATTTCACTGCCAAGGAGGCAACCTTCGGCGACCGGATCCACCAGAGCTTTGCCAACGCCGCGGACTTTGTGCGTATGGTGCGCCTGTCCCTGCAGATGCTCGTCACCGGCCAGGCGGGGGTCAAGGATCTCAGCGGCCCGGTGGGCATCGTTTCGGTGATGACGGACGTGGGGCAGAGCAGCGGTTCCACCTCTGCCGCCGTGCGCAATATTGCGTATCTGGCGGCCATGATCGCCGTGAATCTGGCGGTGATGAACCTGCTGCCGCTGCCGGCTTTGGACGGCGGCAAGATCTTCTTTCTGGTCATCAACGCCCTGTGCATGCTGGTGATCAAGAAAAGGATCCCCCAGAAATTCGAGACCTATGTGCACCTGGCGGGCTTTGGCCTGCTGATGCTGCTGATGCTGGCGATCACCTTCCAGGATGTGTGGAAAATTTTTCAGTAACCGGTGATAATTCCTGCGGAGGTTTCAGCAAAAAGACTTGCAGTCCGCTGCGTGTATATTTTTGCCGCAAGGCGGCAAACTCTGCGAGGCTTTTTGGGTTTTGTATTTTACGAGGGAGAAAGGAGCGGCAAGAATATGAGTAAGCAAATTCAGGTGGGTGCCGTGGCCGTGGGCGGCGGCGCAGCCGTGTCCATCCAGTCCATGTGCAATACGCCCACCCAGGATGTAGAGTCCACCGTGGGCCAGATCCTCCGCCTGGAGGCGGCCGGGTGCGAGATCATCCGGGTGGCCGTGCCGGATGCGGACGCGGCCCGGGCTGTGGGGGAAATCAAGCGCCGCATCCATATCCCCCTGGTGTGCGACATTCATTTTGACTATAAGCTGGCCCTGCTGTGCGCCCAGCAGGGGGCGGACAAAATTCGCATCAACCCCGGCAACATCGGCTCTCAGGATAGAGTGCGGGCCGTGGCGGATGCCTGCCGGGAGCGGGGGATTCCCATCCGCATCGGCGTCAACGGCGGCTCGCTGGAAAAAGAGCTGCTGGCCAAATACGGCGGCGTTACGCCGGAGGCTCTGGTGGAGAGTGCCCTGGGTCATGTGCGCCTGCTGAATGACTGCAATTTTGACGACATCTGCATCTCCGTCAAGTGCTCCGGCGTGCCGGTGAATATGGCCGCCTACCGCCTGCTCCGGGAGAAGACGGATTATCCTCTGCACCTGGGTGTCACCGAGGCGGGCACTCCCACTATGGGCGTTCTGAAGTCCGCTATGGGCATTGGAGGCCTTTTGTGCCTGGGCATCGGGGATACCGTCCGGGTGAGCCTGACGGCGGACCCGGTGGAGGAGGTGCGCGCGGCCAAGCAGATCCTCTCTGCCGCCGGAGTGCGGCGCTTCGGGCCGAATCTCATATCCTGCCCCACCTGTGGCCGCACCCAGTACAACATGATCCCCATTGCCCGGGAGGTGGAGCGGCGGCTGGAGGGCTGCGACAAAAACATCACCGTGGCGGTGATGGGCTGCGTGGTCAACGGGCCCGGGGAGGCCGCCGCTGCCGATGTAGGCATCGCCGGAGGCAAGGGCGAGGGCCTGGTGTTTCGCCGGGGCGAAATTCTGTATAAGGTGCCGGAGGACGAGCTGGTGGATGCACTGATGGATGAGATAGAGAAACTTTGAGTATGGAAAAGATAGGATTTTTGGATTTTTTCGGCAGCTTTCTGCCGCCTCATGACCTGCGCCCGCTTTTAGCGGGCGCCAAGCTCGTAGGGGGAGAACTGGACCGGGGGAGCCGCACCCTGGAGGCGGAGGTGGAGAGCCCGGAGTCTGTGCCGGATGCCGCCGTGACGGCTCTGGAGCAGCTTTTGCAGGCGCATTATGACCTGCGCCAGGTGCGGCTGCGCTTTGGCTCTGCCTCCGGGAAAAAGAGCAGCGAGCAGGTGCTCTTCGGCAAGAGCATCAAGGGCCGCCCCGTCTCCATGGAGGGGCTGAACCCCAAGATGGGCGCCGTTGTGGTGGAGGGCAAGGTGTTTTTCGTGGACTGTCATGAGACCCGCCGCCCCGGCGTGTGGGTGCTGACCTTCGACATGACGGATTATAAAAACTCTGTCACCGTCCGCAAGTATATGCAGACCCGGGAGCTGGGCGGTCTGCAAAATGCCATTGCCCCGGGGATGTGGCTGCGGGTGCAGGGGGCCATGGAGCTGACCCGGGACGGCAAGGACGTGCAAATGAACCCCTACAACATCATGAAGATATCTCACGAGGCCCGGAAGGACACCGCCCGGGAGAAGCGGGTGGAGCTGCATCTGCACACCCGTATGTCCAACATGGATGCGCTGACGGACCCTGCGGCGGTGATTAAGGAGGCCATTTCCTGGGGCCATCCGGCCATCGCCATCACTGACCACGGCGTGGTGCAGGCATTTCCCGATGCCTGGCACACGGCCAAGGGCAAGATCAAGATCCTCTACGGCGTGGAGGGGTACTTCATCAACAATCTGGACGACCGGGTGGCGGTACACGGCCCGGCGGACCAGGATTTTGACGACGAGATCGTCTGCTTCGACATTGAGACCACGGGCCTGCAGGTGATGCGGGAGGCCATTACGGAGATCGGCGCGGTGGTGCTGAAAAACGGGGAGATCACCGACCGATTCCAGACCTTTGTGAACCCCGGCCGCCGCCTGACCCCGGAAATTATCGGCCTCACGGGCATCACCGACGCCATGCTCAAGGACGCACCCCAGCCCAAGGAGGCTTTGGAGGCGTTTTTGCAGTTCGTAGATGGGCGGCCTCTGGCGGCCCACAATGCGGAGTTTGACATCGGCTTCATCCGGGAGGGCTGCCGCAAGGCGGGCCTGGAATTTTCTCCCACCTATGTGGACTCCCTGATTTTAGCCCAGAATCTCCTGCCGGAGCTGAACAAATTCAAGCTGGACGTGGTGGCGGAGCATCTGGACCTGCCGTCCTTCAACCACCACCGGGCCTCGGACGACGCGGGCATGGTGGGCTATATGCTCATCCCCTTTTTCGAGAAAATGCGCCGGGAGCTGGGCATCACCCGCCTGCAGGAGATCAACGGCAAGATGCTGGAGCTGCGGCCCCTGGGCAATAAAAACCACCGCCGTCCCAAGCATATTATCATTCTGGCCAAGAACAAGCTGGGCCTCAAGCACCTGTACCAGCTGGTGTCAGCCTCCAACCTGAAATATTTCAAGCGTTTCCCCATCATCCCCAAAACAGAGCTGGTGGCCCATCGGGAGGGCCTCATCATCGGCTCCGCCTGCGAGGCCGGGGAGCTGTTCCGGGCGGTGGCGGACCACAAGGACTGGGACGAGCTGAAGCGCATCACCTCCTTTTACGACTACCTGGAGATCCAACCCCTGTGCAACAATCTCTTCATGCTGCGAAACGGTGAGGTGGAGTCGGAGGAGGAGCTGCGGGACTTCAACCGCACCATCGTCCGCCTGGGCGCGGAGCTGGGGAAACCCGTCTGTGCCACCGGGGATGTGCACTTTATGGAGCCGGAGGACGAGATTTATCGCCATGTGCTCCTGGCCAGCAAGAAATTCCCCGACGCGGACAAGAGCCTTCCCATCTACTTCAAGACCACCGATGAGATGTTGGAGGAGTTTTCCTATCTGGGAGAGGAGACCGCCTACGATGTGGTGGTGAAGAATCCTCGAGGCATCGCAGATCTGGTGGAGGAAATTGAGCTCTTGCCTCCGGGCCAGTTGTTCCCGCCCCGGCTGGAAAACTCCGAGCAGGAGCTTCACGACATGGTGTGGAACAAGTGCCACGAGCTCTACGGGGAGAACCCGCCCCAGCTGATCGTGGATCGGCTGAATGTGGAGCTGGGCGGCATTCTGGGCAAGTACGATGTGGTGTACATGTCGGCCCAGAAGCTGGTGCAGCGGAGCCTGGAGAGCGGCTATCTGGTGGGCTCCCGCGGCTCCGTGGGCTCGTCGTTGGTTGCCTACATGGCGGGCATCACGGAGGTAAACTCCCTGCCGCCCCACTATCGCTGTCCCAAGTGCAAGCATTCGGAGTTCATCACCGACGGCAGCTACGGCTGCGGCGCGGACATGCCCGATAAGATCTGCCCTGAGTGCGGCGAAAAGCTGGTGAAGGATGGGTTCGACATCCCCTTTGAGACCTTCCTGGGCTATGGCGGCGGCAAGGTGCCGGATATCGACCTGAACTTCTCCGGCGAGTACCAGGCCCGGGCCCACCGCCACGCGGTGGAGATGTTCGGCGAAACCCAGGTGTTCCGGGCCGGGACCATCGGTACCCTGGCGGAAAAGACCGCCTACGGCTTTGTGCGCAAGTACCTGGAGGAGCGGGACATCACCGCCGGAAACGCGGAGATGAACCGTCTGACCTTGGGCTGCGTGGGCGTGCGGCGCACCACCGGCCAGCACCCCGGCGGCCTGGTGGTGGTGCCGGATGACATGGACGTGGAGGATTTCACCGCCGTGCAGCATCCGGCGGATGCCGAGGATGCCGAGACTATCACCACCCATTTTGAATACCACTGCATGGAGGACAACCTCCTGAAGCTGGACATGCTGGGCCACGATGACCCCTCCATGATCCGCATGCTGGAGGATCTCACCGGGGTCAACGCCCGGGCCATTCCTCTGGACGACCCGGACACCATGAGCATTTTCACCTCCTCCAAGGTGCTGGGCTTTGAAAATGATCCTCTTCTGGGCCCCACCGGGGCCGTGGCCATCCCGGAGTTCAACACCCGCTTTACCCGCCAGATGCTCATTGATACCCAGCCCAAGGATTTCAATACCCTGGTGCGGCTTTCTGGCTTCTCCCACGGCACGGACGTGTGGCTGGGCAACGCCCGGGAGCTGATTGTGGGCGGTACGGCCTCGGTTCTGCAGACCGTGGGCTGCCGCGACGATATCATGCTCTACCTCATCTCCATGGGTCTGGACCCCAAGATGAGCTTCAAGATCATGGAGGCTGTGCGAAAGGGCAAGGTGAAAAAGGGCGGATTCCAGGAGGGCTGGGTGGAGGCCATGGAGGATCACGGCGTGCCGGAGTGGTACATCGAGTCTTTGGCCAAGATCGGCTACCTCTTCCCCAAGGCCCACGCCGTGGCCTATGTGATGATGGCCTTCCGCATCGCCTGGTTCAAGGTGCATAAGCCCTTGGCCTTCTACGCCACCTTCTTCTCCATCCGGGCCAAGGCCTTTGACGCGGAGTTCTGCTGTGCCGGAAAGGAGGCCGTGGAGCGGAAAATTCACGAGATCGAGAACAACAAGGACGCCACCGCCGTGGAGCAGAACCTGATGGTAACGCTGGAGGTGTGCTATGAGTTCTATCTCCGGGGCTTCCACTTCGACACCATCGATATTTACCGCTCGGACGCCACCAAGTTCACCATCACCGAGGGCGGGCTGCTGCCGCCCCTGATCTCCGTCCACGGGCTGGGGGAGGCCGCCGCCCAGGACACGGTGGAAAAGCGCAGGGGAAAGACCTTCATCTCCGTGGAGGAGTTTTCCATGTGCTGCAATAAGCTGTCCAAGACGCATATTGAGCAGCTGAGGGCCTTGGGTGCTTTCGCCGGCATGGCGGACACCAGCCAGGTCAACCTGTTTGACGGATTTTAAAATAAAACAGGAAGGAGCCGTTCGATTGAACGGCTCCTTCCTGTTTTAAGTGAGTTTTATTCGTCGTAGATGCCCAAAATGACAATGCCTGCCACCACCAGGGCGATCATGAGATAGTGCTTCCAGGAGAGCTTTTCCTTCAGGAAAATACGGCTCCAGACCACCGACAGCACGCAGTAGGCGGAGATGATGGGGGCCGCCAGGGCCACATGCTCCGTGTCCGCCAGGGCATAGATGTAGGCAAACTGACCCGCCGTCTCGCACAGAGCGCCCAGGTACTTGGGCCCCTCCCGCTTAGGCACCAGCTTCTGCCTGCGGATGAGCACCACATACACGAAGCACACGATGCCCGCCGCCAAAAATGTCAGCTCATAGGCGCAGTTGGCGCTGTCCTCATTGAGGGTTTCCAGCACCTTGCTGTCGGCGAAGGTGCCCAGGGCGTCCAGCACACAGTAGAGAATGGGTAGAAGCAGCGCCAGAGCGGACTTGGCATACTTGTAGTTGCCGGCCTCCTGGCGAGCCAGGCGCAGCTCATCGTCCTCACGGGCCTCCACGATGCCCAGGCCGATAACGCCCACGCACACCAGGGCCATGGCTGCATACTGGGCCGGGGCCAGCAGGGCAGACCCGGTGATGATGCTCAGCACTGCCACCATCGCGCCGGAGGAGTTACAAATGGGAGACGAGATGGACAGCTCAATGTAGCGAAGCCCCACGTATCCCAGGGCCATGGACAGAATATACAGCAGCGACACCGGCAGATAGGTGAGGATGATAGAGAAATTAATTTCCGTGCCGCCGATGAAGATTTCGTAGGCTGCGTGCAGACCCATGACTACGCCCACAGCCATGACCATTTTCAGGTGGGCGTACTTGTCGTCTGCATCCCGACAGCCGATTTTAGAAAACAGATCCGATCCGCTCCAGAACAAAAGCGCGATCACAGAAAACCAAAACCACATAGATGAAAATACTCCTTATTATTTTATAGTTTAATGATTCCAGCGTCCGCCAGCTTTTGCATACTCAAAAGAATGCCCAGCTTGCCGTGAAACCAGGTGAGACCGCCCTGGAAGTAGACCGCATAGGGGGGGCGGATGGGCCCGTCGGCGGAAAGCTCAATGGAGCTGCCCTGCACGAAGGCTCCGGCGGCCATGATGACCTCGCTCTCATAGCCGGGCATAGCCCAGGGCTCCGGGGTCACATAGCTGTCCACGGCGGCGGCGGACTGGATGCCCTTGCAGAAGGCCACCATGGCTTCCTTGCTGCCTAACTCCACGGCCTGGATGATGTCGTGGCGGCTCTCGGCGGAGCCGGGCACCACCCGGAACCCCAGCTTTTCATAGCAGGCGGCGGCAAATACGGCGCTCTTCACCGCCGAGGCCACCACCGTGGGCGAGAGAAACAGCCCCTGGTAAAAGGCGGGCATCAGCCCCAGATTTGCGCCTACTTCCTGCCCAAGGCCCGGGGCACTGAGACGGTAGGCGCAGCGGTCCACGCATTCCCTGGTGCCGCAGATGTAGCCGCCGATGGGGGCCAGGCCGCCCCCGGGATTCTTAATGAGGCTCCCCACGATCATGTCTGCTCCCAGGTCTGAGGGTTCCTGCATCTCCACAAATTCGCCGTAGCAGTTGTCCACCATGCAGAGCACGCCAGGCTTGCACTGCTTGCAGAAGGCGATCAGCTTCCCAATTTGCTCCACGGAGAAGGTGGGCCTCGTAGCGTACCCCTTGGAGCGCTGGATGGTGATGAGCTTGGTTTTCTCCGTAATGGCCCGGCGGATGCCCTCATAGTCAAAGGTGCCGTCAGGCAGCAGCTCCACCTCCCGGTAGCTCACGCCGTATTCCGCCAGGGAGCAGGGGGAGGGACGGATACCGATGACCTCCTCCAGGGTGTCGTAGGGCCGGCCCACAGGACTTAAAAGCTCGTCTCCGGGCCGTAGATTGGCACTGAGGGCCACGGTGAGGGCATGGGTGCCGCAGGTGATCTGGGGCCGCACCAGGGCTGCCTCCGTGTGGAAGCAATCGGCGTAAACCCGTTCCAGATTATCCCGCCCCTCGTCGTCATAGCCGTAACCGGTGGTGGCGGCAAAATGGGTAGCGTTGACGCGGTTTTTCTGCATAGCGGCAAGTACCTTGCACTGGTTGTACTCCGCCACTGCGTCGATCTTCCGGAACTGGTCCGCAAGATCCCCTAAAATCTTCTCGCCAAAATCATACACGGCCTGGGACACGCCCAACTGCCGATACATCTCGTTCATCATTTTTTCTCTTCCTCCGAACTCTGTAAAATTTCCTGGGCAACCCGGTCCAGTACCTCCGGCCGGGAGACCACCAGGCCCTGACTTTCGCTGCCCAGAATCAGCAGCGTGTCCCCGGGGCGTATATTGAAAAACTCCCGGGCCTCCTTGGGGATCACGATCTGACCCCGGTCGCCCACCTTGGCGGTACCGAAGACCCGCCGGGTGGGAGAGCGACCCAGAATATGTTTTCCTTGGGGCATAAGCTCACCTCATAAAAATCATCTTTTTCATACTTGTGTGACAGATGGCAGTATATCACACCCACCGGAAAATGCAACCCCTTTCCCCCAAAAAAGCCTGTATTCCAAAGAATACGGGCCGCAAGCTATATGAACATAACATTGTGAAGCTGCATCGGCCCGCCCCACCGCACCTCTTGAATACATCCTGTAGGGGCGACCATAGCGGTCGCCCGACCGTCCCGTCGGAGATATAATCGCAGGGGGAATCCGTTCCGCCTGTAGGGACGGACGACCCTGTCCGCCCACTCCATAAGCGCCCATAAACTGCGCACGGGCGGGGTGGAACCCCGCCCGTTTCCCATGTAAAGAACGATCCCGTAGGGCGGGCCGACCGCAGCCCGCCGTCTTACCCAAGCCTCTCCGGAAACTCCACCCCGTTCAGCCGCAGGATCGTCCGCAGGGGATAGTCCCGATCCAGATAGTTCTTGCAGTACCACTCGAAGGTAGCCTCCGGCAGGTGCATCAGCTCCGGGGCCTCGCACCGGAATACTTCAAAGGTCTTCTGATCCCCCGACAGCAGCGCCGCCAGCACATCCAGCCGCTTTTCCTCCGCCAGCCGCTGGCAGCACGCATCCATCAGGGCGGCGCACACCTGCTCCTCCCGGGATGCATATTGCTCCTTGTTTCCCAGCCAGTACAGGAACTCGTTGGGGTCCAGATCCAGCTTCGTGGTGATCTGGCTCAGCTTGTAAAACTCCTGCCAGTCCTTCCGTTTCAGCACATCGATGAGGTACTGCACCAGCCCGTCGTCCAGGGCGATGCAGTCCAGAAACACCTCAAAGGCGTGCTTCCCCGCGTCCGGATCCGGCTCCTTGTCCGCAGGCGCTTCCGGCTCCCCCGGCTGTCTCTCCTCCCGGGCCTGCCCCGCCAGAGCCTGAGCCGCGGAGAGCATATCGTCCATGGAGAAGCTGTCATAGGCCTCCTGGGGGATCTGCTCCCCGGCCGCAGCGGCGCATGCGCGCACAAAGGCGGGGATGCCCATAGCGCTGATCTGCTGCTGCAGCTCCATGGCCCGGCGCATCTCGTCCGTCTCCGTCAGGGTGATGCCCTCCGGCGCGGCCAGTGTACCCTCGCAGATTTGCGTCATATATTGCAGGTAATATTCAAACAGTGTCATAGTATATCCTCGCTTTCCATCCAAAACTTTACCACACCCGGCGGGGAATTGCAAGACGCGCGTATATATGGTAAGATGTCCCCAAAGGAGGGGAGAAGATGCAGGAATACTATGCCGCGCCCATGGAGGGCCTCACCGGCTGGCGCTGGCGGCAGGTGCAATCGGAGCTGTTCGGCGGCGCGGACCGCTACTACACGCCCTTTCTCTCGCCCAACGCCAATTTTGAGTTCCAGACCAAGGAGCTGCAGGAGATTGACCCGGAGCATAACCTTAACCTACCCGTGGTGCCGCAGATCCTCACCAATCGGGCGGAATACTTCGTCTGGGCAGCCCGGGAATGCCGGAGCCGGGGCTATGGTGAGGTGAATCTGAACCTGGGCTGTCCCTCCGGCACTGTCACGGGGAAGAATAAGGGGGCGGGTCTGCTGCGGGAGCCGGAGCTTCTACGCCGGCTGCTAGATGGGATCTTCGACGCCCTGCCGGACCTGAAAATCTCCGTCAAGACCCGTATCGGCTGGGACGATCCCACCCATTGGCCTGCCTTACTGGCGCTGCTGAATGAATACCCCATTGCGCTGCTCATCGTTCACCCCCGCCTACGCACGGAGTTCTATAACGGATCGGTCCACCGGGAGGCCTTTACCTGGGCCCGGGAAAATACCCGCCTGCCCCTTTGCTATAACGGGGATCTTTTCACCCCGGCGGATGTCGCCGCCGCGCCTTCGGTGCCCCTGATGTTCGGCCGGGGCCTGCAGTCAGACCCATCCCTGCTGCGCCGTCTCCGGGGCGGCGCACCGGCCACGATGTCAGAGCTGCGGGCCTTCCACGATGCCCTTTATGCCGCCTACCGCCGGGACTTCAGCGGCGATGTGCCGGTGCTGCACCGGATGCGCGAGCTGTGGAACTATCTGGCCGATAGCTTCCGGGATACCCAGGAGCTTTTGCGCGCCGTCCGCAAGGCCCGCACCTGCGCCGCCTATGACCAGGCGGTGGGGCGTTTTTTTGTCAAAGCGGAGCTGCTGTAAAGGGGCCGGAGACTGTCGATAAAGTGGTAAGATTGCGACAACGGTAAGGAAGGGTGTGTGAGGGAAGCCCAAGAAGGGTGCCCCTTACCGTTGAAATCAATAGTTTTTGCAACACGGAAAGAGTTTCAAAAACTTAGGCATCGTGTCGAAAAAGTCTTTTTCGACACGATGTGGCCCCCCTCGGAATCAATCCGAGGGGGGCCGTTCCTATTTGTGATTCAGTTCAGCACGAACACGGTGCAGTTGCGCCGCCCAAAGCGGCAGGCCTGGCTGTATTCATCGAACCAGAGGTCGATTTTGTTGCCCTTGATGCTGCCGCCGCAGTCGGCCGCGGTGGCCATGCCGTAGGTCAGGTAGCCGTCATCCGTGTAGATATAAAATTGCGTGCCGTAGGGGAACACGGAGGGATCCACGGCGATGTTGCCGTACTGCGTGGGACGCCCCGAGGCCGTCCATCCGTGGATGGCGTAGGCACTTGCATTGCACGTCACCTGGGAGGAGAAGAGCATGGTGTCGCCGGAGGCGAAGGTCAGGTAGCCGCTGCCGTCGTCATTGCGGTGTACGGACACCAGCGAGTCATCCCGGGAAACGGAGTCCACCAGTGTGCCGTACTTCACCACCTGGGTGACGGAATTATCCTCCGTGGCGGAGATAAATTCCGATCTGTCCAGCTGGCCCTTGACAAATACGTCCATATATGTCTGGGTGACGGTGCCGGGGACGCCCTGGGTGACGATCTCCTCCGTGCCCTTTGCCATCAGCGGATCGGCGATGCGCTCCTCGTCGAAGGGTGTCTGCACCTGCACGTCGCGCAGCCGGGTGTATTGGCGGCAAACGGTGATACTGGGCGTTCCGGTGGACACATCCACCACCACCATCTCGTCCTCTGCCACATCTACATGGCAGCGGCGCAGAAGATTGGCTATGGTCTCGTGCCGGGTGGTCACGGTGGCGGAGTCGGACTCCACGCTGCTTACGGACGCTGCCAGCAGCTGTACGCCGTCGGAGCTTTTCTCGGCGATGGAGGAGCCCTCCTCTGTGTCGGTGACCAGCACATCCTGTCCCTGGGGCAGGATCAGCTGCACATCGGCAGCGCCAGTGGTGTTGGAGCCGGTATAGAGCACGTCGCTCTGGTAGTTCAGCTCAGAGCCAGTGGTGACGGCGTGGGTCTCCTGCCCGTCAATGAGCAGGTACATGTCTGTGTCCACGGGAACGGGGGTCATGCAAATGCAAACCACGATCCCCAGCAGCGTCAGCGGTGCGAGGACGGGCAGCAGATAGCGCCGCCTCACAGGATGGTTGCGCAGAGCGCGCATATGGGATATAAGTGTTTGGATCATACGTCGATTCCTCCGCGGCGCAGGCCGATGGCCGGGGCGGAGGCTCCTTTCGGTTTCTGATTCACCTGCAAAAGTTAATGCGATGAAATTTATTTGTAATCAAAATGTTACACTTGTTACAAAAATAAATTTATCTGGAGTATAACACTAATTTGCAGATGTGTCAAGTTTTTCCGAAAATGCCCGGTTTTATGCGCTGAGCTGGGAGAAAAATCCTGCATTTTTTCTGCGGATAAAAACAAAACGGTTACAAACCCGTGAAAAAAAGAAATGGATTCGCTGTTGCCTGCACCGGCATCTTTTTGTATAATAAGAATGGAAATATAGGGCAAGGAGGGACTGTCATGCGTCCTGAATATATCGCCGTGGGCCGGATCGTCAACGCCCATGGCATCAAAGGTGAGGTTAAGTTAAATCCCGAGGGCTTTTTGCCGGAGTTTGTGGCCCGGTTCGATACGTTGTATATCGGCGGACAGGCTGTCCGGGTGAAGGGCCGCCGGGTGCATAAATCCACCCTTTTGCTGGCGCTGCCCGGCGTGGAGGATATGGACGCCGCCCTGGCGCTGAAGGGAAAGGAGGTCTCCATTCGCCGGAGGGACGCTGTGCTGCCCGCCGGGGAATATTTTGATGCCGAGCTGGAGGGCCTCACCGTTGTAGACGATGCCACCGGCCAGGAGCTGGGAAAGATCCACCGGGTGCTGCACTACCCGGCTCACAAGGTGTATGAGGTGCGGGGGGACCGGGAGTATCTGATCCCGGCGGTGCCGGAGGTGTTTATTGCCTCCGTGGATGTAGACGGCGGCGTGATGCGTGTCCACCTGATGAAAGGACTGGCAACCGATGAGAATTGATATCATGACTCTTTTCCCTGATGCCATTGAGGCTATGATGGGCCAGTCCATCATCGGCCGGGCCAGGGACCGGGGCTATATAGAGCTGTTCACCCACCAGATCCGGGAATACACCACCAATAAGCAGATGCAGGTGGACGATTATCCCTATGGCGGCGGCCGTGGGGCCGTTATGCAGGCCGACCCGCTGTACCGCTGCTGGGAGTACATCTGCGGCCAGGTGGGAGAGCGCCCCCACACCATCTACCTCTCTCCCTGCGGCAGGGTGTTCACCCAGGAGGTGGCTAAGGAGCTGAAGGCGGCACATCAGAACATCATCCTTGTCTGCGGCCACTACGAGGGCGTGGACCAGCGGTTCATTGACGAATGCGTGGATGAGGAGCTGAGCATGGGGGACTTTGTGCTTACCGGTGGGGAGATCCCTGCCATGGCTGTGGCGGACTGCCTGTTCCGCATGGAGGAGGGCGTGCTGCCCGAGGAGAGCTGCTACACGGATGAGAGCCATTGGAACGGACTTCTGGAGTATCCTCAGTATTCCCGCCCCGAGCAGTGGCACGGGCGCAGAGTGCCGCCCATCCTCCTCAGCGGCAATCACGGCGGCGTGGATGACTGGCGCCGCAAGGAGAGCTATAAGCGGACCATGGCCCGCCGCCCGGATCTTTGGGTGCAGTTTGACCAGAGCGCCATCACCACCAAGCATGATAAGAAGGTGCTGCAGCAGGCGAAGGACGAGTTTGCTGCGGAAAAGGAAAACGACTTTGCCGTGAAGGAATCAAAAACCTCCGGCTAAGCGGGGCTTCAGCGTGTCAAAAAAGTCTCGCAGAGTTTGCCACCCGGAGTCGGGCAAAAGTTAAAAGCATTTTCTCTTGGGGGTTGCTCCCTTCGTGGGGCGGTGATGTCCGTCTCCCAGGGCGGACATCTTTTTTAGACGGTTCTTGCGACCTGTGCGTAAGAGGAAATACCTCTCAGACGAGAAGCGGTGGAATTTGTCTGCCACAGACGGATAAATTATGGGCGCAGCAGACTTAGGGTTCTTTGACGGAAAATCCGGAGTTTTTTGGCAGTCAACCCTCCAGCCAAGTCGGAGGGTTGACCTGGCCCTATAAGGGCATATTACTGGAAAGCCTCTCCATAGGCGCTGAATTTTATTTCGCGTGCATTCCCTGCCCTATCGCCCGTAAACGGCCTACCATCATCACGGAAAGGCATTTTGCCTGTCGGTGTGTCTATTACCTGCCATGAAATAGTCTCCTTATTTTTGTAAGTATAGGTCGGCAAACCTTTTGCTTACTCCAACTGGGAGACTTTTTCATGTCTTCGTTTTCCTTCGTCACATACTGATTTCTCCCTCTGTCAGAGCCAAACTGGGGACGTACTATGCAAAATATCTGATCATGAACAAGCACACGCCCCCGGCAGCAAGGAACTGCCGGGGGCGTGTCAATATGTTATTCAATAATGCATGGATTCTTAATCCGCAGAACCCTCATTAACTATGTCCGCACTGTCAGCTTCCGCAGCAGCGGAATCATCATCTACTACGACATCGTCGGCGCCGTCATTTGCGGCAGCATACCCAGATGCAGACTTTACATCATCTGAAGCACCATTTGAGCTATCCTGAGCATCCGATGCGGATGCCTTGGTGTTGACAGCGTCCGAGTCAGCTGCTGCAGGATTCTTTTCCTCCGGAGCCGGAGAGACCGGAGTTCCATCAGCCGGAGCATTGGACACCGGAGTATCATCCTTCGGAGTGGAAGGAGCCGCAGTCTTATCCTCAGAATCGGAGGAAGCGGTCGTATTATTCTCTGGAGTCGACACCGGGGTAGGTGCTTCCACCGTAGATCCATCCACATTGGCTTTGTCGGATTCGTTTTGCGCCGGAGCCGCAGTCTCATCGGTGGCCTGCGAAGCATCGTTGGCCGTCTGGTCAGACCCGGAGGACTCAGCGTTCTTCTGGGCAGGAATATTGCCACCGTCTGCAAGCGGAGTGACACTGGTATTGTACGCTGCAACATCTCCCCAGATAGGCTCGATTACTACTCTGATATTTTTATCAGCCTGAATATTGACACTAAACCCATCTTTGCTGATATTAGAGGTATAATAGGCTGTTCCGGCAGATTCACCATTCTCAAAAATTGTAATGCAGCAGAATCCCTTTGTGGACGTGTTGTCCGCTGCGGGAATGATTTGCAGCATATAACTACCCTTATCAGGAAGAGAAACCTCAAACTTACCACCTTCGGCCTTGACTGCTTGCACGGTAGTTGCTTGCGCGTCATTCGTTTCCGAAGCATTGGCCGTGACATCTACATCCGAGATCTGGAAGGTCGCGGAACGTATAGTTGTGGTGCTGGCCTCTGTAGCGGCGGTGAACCAAGCCCAGCTTGCACCGCACAGACACACGGCGCAGATGCAGGCCCCGATCACAGACGGAGCAAGGAGACGCAGAATATTATCCGAATTCCTTCTCTTCTCTATGCGCTTTGCACGATAGGCCCACACAGAAGCGCGCGGTGATACGATGGCATTGTCCTTGCGGCGTGCACTGCTGATCAATTTTTTCTGCCTGGCAAGTATCAGCAAAAAGGCGGATACAACCAGTGCAGCCAAAAGAATAACAGTGCCAATAATGCTTCCCATTGAGTTCGTATCTCCTTTCTGCTGCGTTTATAAACGATCAAAGGGCTGAATACCTTGGTGCGCCCCGATTTCTTTTATCAAACCTTCGCGGCGCTGTCGGCGGGGGATTCCTCCTGGGGCTTTGCCTCACCGCCGCTTGCGGCATCTCCGCTGTTTGCGGCCATCTGCGCCTTCATCTGCAGGAGCTCCTGCATCATGCGCTGGGCCTCCGCGCGGTCAGCCTCGATCTTGTCCCGCTCTGCCTGCAGCTCAGCCTGCTGCTCCGATTTGTATTTGCGGAACAGGCGGATGCAGCGAATGCCTTCCAACAAAATGAGGATCAAAAACGGAATAAGAATGCAGACGATGTAGCCGGGCGTGGACTTCAAAAACTGGAAAAAGGTACCGACTTTCGGGATGCTCTTGCTGTATTTGCCGATCACATATTCGTAGGTGACAATGGTCTCGTCGTCCGTGTCGGTGGTCGTACCGTAGGTGATGAAGCCGGGCTCACCATTGGCGTCCGTGGTGAGCTTGCGGATCTTATGGGTGACGACCTCGCCGTAGTTAGAGCTGTTCTGCGAGGTATAAGAGATGATGTCGCCCTCCTGAAGCGTGGACGGATCGACTTCCTTTACCAGCACCAGATCGCCGGCGTTGAAATCAGTTTTGCTCATGGAGTCGGACAGTACGATGAACGCTTTGTATCCGAACAGGCTGCGTTCAGCGCGGTCAAAGGTCGAGACCGACACGATGGTAAAGACCATCATGCCCGCAGCAATGACCACGATCAGCCATACCACGATATTCCTGATTACATTCAGTGCTTTCATTGGGGGAGACTCCTTGTGTTATTCATTTTAACCCGAACCAGGTCATTTCGCTGAAAGTCCGGCGGGCCTTATGTAAAAAGCTTGTTCGGGTTATTCTTGGTTTGCGTGGCCTCAGCGCAGAGAGTAAAGGTCAGGTCGAGATACTGGGTGTCATTGCCCTTGTCCTCGGGGAAGTAGAACTCCACCGTCAGATCCCGGCGCTGTCCGATCCGGAGGGTATCGTCGGCGGCCAGGGCGTTCTGCTGGGTCAGCTCACTGGCGGAACCGGAGCAGATAATCTTGCTGCCGTCCTTCACCGTGACGGTCAGCACATCGGCAAGCCCGCCGGAGATGTTGTCCAGATACAGGCGGTAATAGACATCCCAGGTGCTGTCATTTTCGATGAAGAAATTTTTCCTGACCGTCATGCCCGGCTCAAAAAGAAACTCATGCTCCCGGATCACAGGCTTCCCGTCGTTGAGGTTGATCTTTACCTCCCCCGTGTGGAACAGGTTGTTGTTCACGGAAACGTTGGCATAAACAAGGGCGAAAGTGGTGATGCACAGGCAAATGGCCAGAAGGATGATGGCAACGATGCCGCCTGTCAGCTTTTTAGAGGTTTTGGTTTCAGCCATTTTCATTCTCCTCCCTGCGTTTGCGCGCTGCCAGCAGGAACACCAGAATGCCGCCGGAGCAAGTAGCCAGCAGACCCCACAGCACGGTGCCCGAGGTGTCGCCGGTGGGCACGGGGGTAAGGTTTCCGGTCTCCTCCACCCACCAGTTGAGATCCGCGATCAAATCCTTGTTTTGGTATTCATTTCCCACGCTTGTGTCCAGATAAGCGGTGATCTCGTAATATAGTGTATCGGTGGTGGTATTCTGAGAGGCCAGCTTATGTGTGACGCTTGCGGGCATAGTCTTCATCAGACCGTCATACATGATCTCGCCTGTGGTCAGCAGTCTGACCCGCACGTTCATGACCTCGGCCAGCTTTTCATAGCCGGGGCGGACGGTGGCCCTGAAGTGTACGGTCACCTGATCGTGATAGGAGACCTGCACGCGGAAATACTTTGTTTCCGCATCGCCGGGGAACATATTGCCCACCTGGAACGGTGTGTTTTCGTCGGCCTGCCTGTTATACAGGGCAATGGTCACCGCCTGCTTGCTGGCAGCCGGTGTGTTCTGAGAGGGCTGCGGGGAGGTGGCAGAGCTGCTGCCACCGGAGGTCTGCTCCTGGCTGCCGCTCGTGGCGGACCCGACTCCATCGCCTGTGCCGGTATTGTCGTCCTCGTCCGGCGTGATCAGGTTATCCGGCACGAGAACGGTGGCAGGGGCGTTGCCGGCAGACTTGTTGCGCGCCAGCGTAACGCCAAGAGCTATAAGACTGAGGCCAAGCAGGACCGCCAGAACGATGATAGCGATTTTGATTTTCTTTTTTTGCTCCACCGATACGCAACTCCTTTATCTAATAGTACATCCCGTTCAGCGCCGGATGCCTGCGGGGCGCAGGTTCTGCGTCGGTCAGCGCTGCACCGGGGGAAGACCTGCGGCAATGCGCCTGCGCATACACAGAGCCTGCATTCCACCTGCCTGAAAATATGTGAAAAATGAGAATGATCTGACGCTTTTCGCGGCGGAAAAACAGATTCAGACAGTTTTCCCCACCATGAACATAGAAATTATAACACTGTGGGAAGAGGAAATCAAGGAAAATCGTTGATTTTTCAAATAAAAAATAAAAAAATGTGCAGTACTTTTAGCGCACTATGTCAGGTTTTACTGCGAACAGACGAAAAACAACGTCTTGATTTGCATGTACTCGCACATGACCTACCCCAAATGACCGGGCCGAAGGGGGCGAAGAGCCTGCCGCCGGGATGTCGCCGAGGCATCAGAATCCCCGGTATTGCGCTTGTGGACGGCAGTGCCGTCCGCTGCGTCATGTCATTTGTTTTTTGCCCGCTGCGCCCGGCATAATTTCTTCACTTCCACTGCCGTGAGGGACAGCCCGTGCAGGCGGTTGAGCATGGACATAATGCGCCCGGGCAGCCAGCCATAGGAGAGGAAACGGAGAAAATCCTCTCTTGCCTCGTCGGGCAGAATGATTGTCTTGCGTTTGTCCATATGGATCAGATCCTTTGTCCTGTGGCCTTCACCGGTGAGGGACGTGGGTCTTGCCCTGCCGCGTGTGGGTCTGCCGGAGTAATTCTTTGTGGAATATTCTACAGTATAAGCGAAAAAATGTCAACATTATTAACGAAAAAATAAAAAAATCAGAGGAGTTTACCGATTTTCTTTTTTATATCAAGTTCAGAGATTCCCGGACATGGAGTAGTGGGACTGAAAAGCGTCGAACATCGGTACAAAAAAAGCAAGAGGATGCGGGAGGCATCCTCTTGCTTTTAGTTAGTGGAAAGGATTAGAAATTCTTAATGATCTCCACGATCTCGGAGCCGATGCGCTTCTGAGCCTCCACGGTGGCAGCGCGGATGTGTCGGGGCGTTAAGAAAATGTGCCGGTGGCACATTTTTAGCCGCCGACCGCAGCAGCTATGCTGCGAGGATGCCGAACGAGGTGCCGCGTGGTGAATCAGAAGTTCTTAATGATCTCCACGATCTCAGAGCCGATGCGCTTCTGGGCTTCCACGGTGGCAGCACCGATGTGTCGGGGCGTTAAGAAAATGTGCCGGTGGCACATTTTTAGCCGCCGACCGCAGCAGCTATGCTGCGAGGATGCCGAACGAGGTGCCGCGTGGTGAATCAGAAGTTCTTAATGATCTCCACGATCTCAGAGCCGATGCGCTTCTGGGCTTCCACGGTAGCGGCACCGATGTGCGGCGTGCAGGAAACCATGGGGTGGCTGTACAGAGCCTTGTTGGTGGCGGGCTCGTCGGCGTACACGTCCAGGCCGGCGGCGCGAACCTTGCCGGACTCCAGAGCGGCCAGCAGGGCGGCCTCGTCCACGTTGGTGCCCCGGGAGGTATTGATGATGACAACGCCGTCCTTCATCTTGGCGATGTTCTCAGCGGAAATGAGGGCACCGCCGTCCACAGCGGGAGCGTGGACGGAAACGAAGTCGGACTGGGCCAGCAGCTCATCCATCTCCACATAGGGGATGCCCAGCTGCTCCTCGATACCGGGGATGTGGAAAATATCAAAAGCAATCACCTTCATGCCGATGGCCTTGGCCATGACGCCCAGGTGCTGGCCGATGCGGCCGAAGCCCACGATGCCCAGGGTCTTGCCCTGCAGCTCGATGCCCTTGCCGTAAGCCTTCTTCTCCCACTTGTCCTCACGCATGGTGTGACCGGCGATGGAGAGATAGCGGGCGCAGGAGAACATGTGACCCATGGCCAGCTCGGCCACGGACTGGGAGGAGGCGCGGGGGGTGTTCTTCACGGTGATGCCGCAGGACTCGGCATACTTGACGTCGATGTTGTCCACGCCCACGCCGCCGCGGATGATGAGCTTGAGCTTGCCGCCCTTGGCCTCGTCGATGTGGTTGGCGCGGACCTTGGTCTTGGAGCGGACGACCACGGCGTCGAAATCCTTCAGAGCGGCGCCCAGCTGATCGGGCTCATAGAACTGCTCGACCACCTCGTGGCCCATCTCACGCAGCTGCGCCATAGCGGTCTTGTCCATACCGTCGGTAACCAGAATACGCATAATTGTAATCTCCTTATAATTTATTTTTGATTGGGTGCGGGGAAGAATCCCCCGGTCGGCTTCAGCCACAGCCCCTTTGGGCAAGGGACTTTTTGAGGGGGGGACGGATTGCCACAGCCAGTGTGCGCACTGGTTTCGCAATGACACTTTATAGCAAGTGCGGTGTAAGCCCGGAGAGACGGGCGGGCAGAGGCGTCCACCCCTATGGGGGATATTAGACGGCGGGCGGGGTAGAACCCCGCCCCTACGCATTTGCAAGGGTTGCATCTGTTGTAGGGCGGGCCGATGTGGGGAGCGAACTGAGCGCTGCCAGTGGCAGAAGCAGCGAAGTGAGCGAGTGGCCGCGGTCAAAATTTCCAGCGTCCGCCGTAAGGCAGCGCAGAAATTTTGGGCACCGCAACAGGATCATCGGCCCCTACGGATGCGTTTTTTGAGGGTGCCGTGGCGAACGGGGTGTCCGCCACGGCTTTAATTACTTATATTACTTGTGCTCGGCCTCGAACTTCTTCAGGAACTCCACCAGAGCCTGAGCGCCCTCAATGGGCATGGCGTTGTAGACGCTGGCGCGGAGGCCGCCCACGGACTTGTGGCCCTTGAGGTTATCATAGCCAGCGGCCTTGGTGGCGGCGACCACTTCAGCGTCCAGCTCGGCGGACTCGGTGACAAAGGGGATGTTCATCAGGCTGCGGAACTCGGGCTCCACGGTGCCCTTGAACATCTTGGAGGAATCCAGGAAGTCATAGATGACCTTGGCCTTGGCGATATTGCGCTTGTGCATCTCCTCCAGGCCGCCAATGCTCTTGAGGTACTTGAACACCTTGCCGCAGCAGTAGATGGCCCAGCAGTTGGGGGTGTTGTACATAGAGCCGTTGTCGGCGTGGGTCTTATACTTCATGTAGATGGGCATCTTGGGATCCACATCGTCGCGGATCAGATCCTCGCGGATGATGACCACCACCATGCCGGCGGGACCCACGTTCTTCTGCACACCGGCGTAGATCATGCCGTAGTCGGAGACGTTGCAGGGCTTGGAGAGGAACATGGAGGACTGGTCGGACACCAGCACATGGCCCTTGGTGTTGGGCAGCTTGTTCCAGGTGACGCCATGGATGGTCTCATTCTCGCAGATGTAGACATAGTCGGTGTCCTCGGGAATGTCCAGATCGGAGCAGTCGGGAATGTAGCTGTAGTTCTTATCCTTGGAGGAGGCAGCCACAATGACCTCACCGTACTTCTTGGCCTCGGCAATGGCCTTCTTGGACCAGGCGCCGGTCTCGATGTAAACGGCCTTGCCGTTCTTCATCAGGTTCCATGCCACAGCGGCGAACTGCAGGGTAGCGCCGCCCTGGATGAACAGGACCTTGTAGTTGTCGGGAATGTTCATCAGCTCGCGCAGGTCGGCCTCGGCCTCGTCGATGATCTGCTGGAAGACCTTGGAACGGTGGCTCATCTCCATGACGCACATACCGCTGCCGCGGTAGTTCATCATCTCGTCGCGGATCTCTTCCAGAACGGGTTCCGGCATCATGGCAGGGCCTGCGGAAAAGTTAAAAGTGCGGTTATACTTCATTTGTTAGTACCTCCTGTGTGTATTGTTTTTATCAGGGTATACGTCGCATATATCCATAGTATAGAACATTCCTATCCGAGAATCAACCATAAAAAACAAAAAATTTTCAGATTATCTGAAAATTTTTCAGATGCGCTGAAAAAGAACGAGGAGCGCAGGGCCCGCAGGTTTTTTTCAGGCCGGAAACGCCCGTGTTACGGCAGGTAACGGCGGTGCTGCGGCCCGGCCCTTGCGCCGGGGAATGAGATGTGGTAGAATCAGGACAAAAAGCGTGGGGCGTGAAAGAATGAAGGTCGAACAACACGTCATGGCTTACGAAGCGGAGCAGGACCGGCTCCGGGCACTTCTGCCCGGCGGGTTCGTGTCGCTGCGGCCGGTGCTGCGCATCAATGCCGAGATCCGGGACGATCTTACCGGCTATGTGGAGCTGAACACCCCTGTGGAGCACGAGGGGGCAGGGGCTGGCTCAATGTGGGCCACTGGCAGGATGTGCCCTTTGCCCGTCAGGGGAAGACGGTGATCTTCCGGACGGATTTTCTGGAGATATCCTTCACCGGCGTGGGGATCGGGGGCGGCTGCCCTGCAGAAAAGGACAACGACGGCTGCTTCTTCCTGGAGGATGGCCTTCGGCTGAGAAAAACCGGGTGCATCAGCAGCCAAAAGGAATTCTGCGACTGCGCCTTCCGCTGGCAGTTCACGGGTGCGGACGCCCACGGCGTCAGCCAGGGCAAGACCCTACCGGCCTATCCGACCCCGTGCCGGACGGTGTGCCCCCGGACGGAGCTTACCCCGGCCAACGCGGCGAAGATCCCCTGCGGCCAGGTGCTGGGGGCCTACATGGTGGTATTTGACAGATAAACTGACCACACCGGTCAGCCGGTTAAGGTCTGTCCTTGCGAGACGGGCCGCAGACTGGCTGTGGCAATCCGTCTCCGTTTGTCTCCCTGCTGATCGGCAGCCTGAAAACGGGCCTTTCTATCGGGCAAGGCTCGTTTTTCCTGCAAAAAACATCTGAGATGCGGTGATTGACAGGGCCATGTAAAGATGTTATAAAATGAGGGGAATGTTACAGGATTTTCGGGAAGGACGGCGTATCGCGTTGGATAAATGGAAAGAAATTATGGTGCATATCGGCCGGTATCCTGCCGTTTTGGGCAAGTGGCTGGCGGTGGGCGGATTCATCGGCGGCGTAGGCGGGGTTATCGGCTCGGCGTTCCATATCGGTGTGGACTATGCTACCCGGATCCGGACGGCCCACCCGTGGATCTTGTACCTGCTGCCCCTTCTGGGTCTTGTGATTGCGGGGCTGTACCGGCTGGCGAAGGTAGAGGGCAAGGACACCAACGCCGTCATCGAGTCGGTACACTTCGGGAAAAATGTGCCGGTGCTGCTGGTGCCGGTGATCTTTTTGTCCACCGTGCTGACCCATCTGGGCGGCGGCAGTGCCGGCCGTGAGGGCGCGGCCCTGCAGATCGGCGGCGGCATCGGCTTTGAGACCGGCCATCTGCTGCACCTGGGGCAGAAGGACCTGCCCCTTGCCACCCTCTGCGGCATGAGTGCCGTCTTTTCCGCCCTGTTCGGCACGCCTTTGACGGCGACGGTCTTCGCCATGGAGGTCATCAGCGTGGGCGTGTTTTACTACGCGGGCCTCCTCCCGTGCCTGACGGCGGCGCTGGTGGGTTATGGCGTGAGCCTGGCCATGAGCGTGCCGCCCACCCGTTTCACCGTGGCCGCCCCGGGGCTGAACGCCTGGACCATGGTGCTGGTGATGCTGCTGGCCATAGGCTGCGGTGTGGTGAGCATTCTGTTTTGCCGGGGCCTGCAGGGATCGGGCCGCCTGGCGGCTAAACTCCTGCCGAACCCCTTTGTGCGGGTCTTTGTGGGCGGCCTGCTGGTCATCGCCCTTACGCTGCTGGTGGGCAGCACCGACTATAACGGTGCCGGTATGTCCGTGGTGGAGCAGGCCGTCGGCGGCCATGTCAGCGGCTGGGCGTGGATTCTGAAGCTGCTGTTCACCGCCGTGACCATCGGCTTCGGCTTCAAGGGCGGCGAGGTGGTGCCCTCCTTCTTCGTGGGGGCCGCTTTCGGGTGCCTGCTGGGGGGCTTTCTGGGTCTGCCGGCGGGCTTCGGCGCAGCTATCGGACTGGTGGCGGTGTTCTGCGGCGCGGTGAACTGCCCCATTGCCTCCGTGCTTTTGAGCGTTGAGATCTTCGGCATCGGCGGCCTGCTGTATTTTGCCATGGCCTGTGCCATCAGCTATCTTCTCTCCGGCTACTGCGGCCTTTACAGCAGCCAGACCATTCTCTATTCTAAGCTGCGCGCCGAGTTTATCAACATTCATACCAACGGAAACGAGGATCATCACGAATAAAGAAAGCCGGCAAAAATCCGAACTCTTTGCCGCCCGCGGGCGGCAAACTCTGCGAGGCTTTTGACAAACACGGATAAAAAGTTATCTCCCCGGCCATACTGAAGCAAGTATGGTTGGGGAGGTATTTTTATGGATCTGCTGCGGGTGGCCGTGACGTCTCTGGCGTCGCTGGCGGCCATGTTTCTGCTGACCAAGCTCATGGGCAACAAGCAAGTGTCCCAGATGAACCTGTTTGATTATGTCATCGGCATCACCATCGGTTCCATCGCCGCGGAAATGGCCACCGAGCTGGACACACCGGAAAACTCCCTGCTGGCCATGGCGGTGTATGCGGTGGCGGCAGTGTGCATCTCGGTGCTGACCAATAAATTTCTGGCCTTCCGCCGGGTGATGACGGGCAAGCCCCTGGTGCTGATGGACGGGGGCGTTCTCTACCGGGAGAACCTGAAAAAGGCGAAGATGGATCTCAGTGAGTTTCTCATGTACTGCCGCATCGGCGGCTATTTTGACCTGAGCCAGATCCAGACGGCCCTGCTGGAGCACAACGGAACTGTGACCTTTCTCCCGGTGGAGCTGCAGCGCCCCGCCACCCCGGCGGACTTCTCCATCCAGCCGCAGCAGACCCTGCTCCAGACCCCGGTGATCCTGGACGGAGAGGTTCTGCCGGGCAATCTGCAGCGGATCGGGAAGGATGTGACCTGGCTCATGCGCCAGCTCCACGCGCAGGATTGCGCGGCGCCGGAGGATGTGTTTCTGGCCATGGCGGACGGGAACCTGCTCACCGTCTATCCCATGGAGAGCCGGAAGCGCCCCACAGACCTGACGGACAAATAGTGTTCTTTACTGGGTTGGTAGTGCTTTTTATAGCGACTTTATAGCGCTTTCTATACTGGCTTTATAGTAGTTTTAGTTTATAGGCCCCGGCTGACTTTCGGCAGCCGGGGCCATCGTGTCATCGCGGAGAACCCTGCCCACCGCACTCATTCTGCGTCTACCGCGCGATGCGCCGCACTCCCTGCCACACACCTGTAGTGGCCGATAATCCTGTTGCGGTGCCCAAAATTTCTGCGCTGCCTTGCGGCGGACGCTTAAAATTTTGACCACGGCCACTCGCTCATCTCGCTTCTCCCACCACTGGCGGCGCTCGATTCGCTCCCCACATCGGCCCGGTTGCACCAGCTTACCTGTTACCTGTAGGGCGGGGTGCCCTCATCCCGCCGCCCTGTCTTGCACCGCATTTCTTGCAATGTGTCATTGCGAGGGCGCACCGCGCCCGTGGCAATCCGTATTCCCCTCGCACCGTATCCCTTGTGCTGTCCCCGGCGTGGGGTGGTCACCCCGCCCTATAACGCACTTTGTAGGGGCGGACGCTTCTGTCCGCCCGCATCCGGGGCCTATTCTGTCTCGGGGCCTTGACAAACGGAGCCGGGGCATATACTCTTTATACCGACTTACCAACCCGGAAAGATTCGCGCATACATAGTGAGGAGAGAGAATCATGGAAAAGAAACTGGAGAAGCTGCCCCATTCCCGTTTTGCTGCGGCCCGGCGGTGGCTCATTTTCTGGACGATGTTCATCGGCCTGGGGGCCGTGGGCGGCGCGGCGGGCATGCTGATAGACCCCACTGGCAAGGCCCTGGGCATGGATGCCATGCTGCCGTATTTTCAGGTGCTTCCCTTTGCGGATGCGGTGTTTCAGGACTTCGTATTCTCCGGCGTCGCTCTGCTCATCGTCAACGTGCTGACCAATCTCACGGCGGCTGGTGGTGTATTTTTCCCGCCTGGGCTATGTGAAAAAGCTGGCCTGTGAGGCGGCGGATGAGACCGGGGCGGAGCTGTATGAGATCCGCTCCACGGAGCGCACCGGGGGCACACTGGGCTCCTGTCCGGTAGCCATATCCGGTAGTATCCGGGCCTTACAAATCTGTCACACAGCTGTCATCCCAAGCAATGGCGCGGGGGAGAAAAACAGAGGTACAATGGGCCTGTAAAAACGAATTTCGGAGGTTTCAGAATGGAAATTTTACAGGTAAATGAAATCAAAAAGACCTATACCACCCGCTTCGGCGGCAACCAGGTCCAGGCCCTGAAGGGCGTGACCTTTTCCGTGGAGGAAGGGGAGTATGTGGCCATCATGGGCGAGTCCGGTTCGGGCAAAACCACCCTGCTGAATATTCTGGCGGCACTGGATAAGCCCACGGGCGGCGAGGTGCTTCTGGCGGGCAAAAAGCTGGAGACCATCCCCGAGCGGGAGCTGGCCGCCTTTCGCCGGGACAACCTGGGCTTTGTATTCCAGGAGTTCAACCTGCTGGATACCTTTTCCATTGAGGACAATATCCTCCTGCCCTTGGTTTTGGCGGGAAAAAGTGTGCAGGAGATGCAGCAGACCCTGTTGCCCCTGGCCCAATCTCTGGGCATCGAGGACATCCTGCACAAGTTCCCCTATGAGGTATCCGGCGGCCAGAAGCAGCGCTCCGCCGTGGCCCGGGCCATGATCACCAGCCCCAAGCTGCTCTTGGCGGACGAGCCCACCGGCGCCCTGGACTCCGCGTCCTCGGCGGACCTTTTGCGGATGTTTGAAAAGGTCAATGGCCAGGGTCAGACCATCCTCATGGTCACTCACTCCGTGGATGCCGCCTCCCACGCCGGGCGGGTGCTGTTCATCCGGGACGGTGTGGTGTTCCACCAGATCTACCGGGGCGAGAGCACCAACCAACAGCTCTATAAAAAGATCAGCGACACCCTCACCATGCTCCGCACAGGGAGGGATGCTGAATGAAGACCGGATTTTTTCTGAAGCTGGCTCGGAGCAACATCAGCAAGAACCGCCGGTTTTTCCTCCCGCGTATTCTGTCTGAGGCGGGGCTTTTGTGCGTGTTTTACATTGTGTTCACCCTCCGGACCGACGAACGCATCCTGCAGCTCCGGGGCGGACAATACATTGAGGTGTTTATGTCCATCGGCACGGCAGTGATGATGCTGCTGTCCGTTATTCTGCTGTTTTACATCAACAGCTTTCTCATGAAGCAGCGCAAGCGCGAGTTTGGTGTTTATAATATTTTGGGCCTGGAAAAGCGGCACATCTGCCGGGTGCTTTTCCACGAAACAGCCCTCAGCAGCCTGGCATCCGTGGTGCTGGGGCTTGCCATGGGGACGCTGTTTTACAAGCTCTGCTCTCTGCTCATCTGCCAGCTGCTGAACGCGGAAATTATTTTGGGCTTTTACTTTATAAACGCCAGGAGTCTGGCCCTGTCCGGAGCCTTTTTCCTGGTGCTGGATGTGGTGTCCTACGGCGTCAACTGCGTGACCATCGCCCGAATGAAGCCTGTGGAGATGCTCTCCTCTGCCAATGTGGGCGAGCGGGAGCCCAAGGTCAAGTGGCCGCTGCTGGTGCTGGGTGTACTGGCCCTGGGCGGCGGATACTATATCTCCCTTACCACCCAGAACCCCCTGAAGGCCCTTGTCCTGTTCTTCGTGGCGGTGATACTGGTGATCATCGGCACCTACTTTTTGTTCGTGGCCGGGAGTATTTTTGTGCTGAAGGCCTTGAAAAAGAACAAAAGGTTCTATTATAATAAAAAACACATGCCTGCCGTTTCGGGCCTCCTCTACCGCATGAAGCAGAACGCCGTGGGTCTGGCCTCCATCGCTATTTTGGCCACGGGAGTGCTGGTGATGATCTCCACCACCGTGAGCCTGTATGCCGGGGCGGAGGAGACGGTGAAGCGGAACTTCCCTCAGGACTATTATCTCTCCGCACGGTATCTGCAGTGGAGCGACGAGGGCCAGCTGCTGCACTCGGAGGATATGCCCCGGGAGACCCTGCTCCGGGCCGTGGAGCAGGGGGCGGAAAAAAACGGCCTGACCATAAAGGAGATGGACTTCCAGGAGTATCTGACGGTCTCCTATAAGAACGAAAACGGCGGCCTGTACTGCCGACAGGCGGGCGGCAACGCCGCCGACAGTCTCAAGGGACTCAGCGTGATGACCTATATCACCCAGGAGATGTATCGCAGCCTGGGCGGGGAGGAGCTGAACCTGGCCGAGGATGAAATCGCCGTGTGTCCCATGGACATCCGCCAGAGGGACTTTGACCGGACGGAGATCACCATAGAGGGGGACAGCTATCAGGTGAAAACCGTGCTGCCCGAGTTTCCCATTCGGTCCGGCATGGAGGAGTTGTCCACCAACTGCTACGGCGTGGTGGTGGCAGACGATAGCGTGCTGGCGCACCTATATGACCAGCAAAAGCAGGTCTACGGGGATGCGGCCTCGGACTATACCCGGCGTATCGCGGCGAGCTTTGCGGGCCGGGGAGCCAACGGTGATGTGGGAGAAAAGCTGGAGCGGGATGTGGAGGCGTACCTGAAGGAGGCGGCCTTTCCCCAGCAGCAGGAGCCGGGTGAAGGTATGACCATCACAGGCAACACCGTGTGGGGCGCCCGGGAGTCCGTGACGGCCATGTGCGGGGCACTGCTGTTTTTGGGCATTATTTTGGGACTGGTGTGCCTGTTTGCCACGGTGCTGATCGTGTATTACAAGCAGATCTCCGAGGGCTACGAGGATCGGGCCCGGTTCCAGATCATGCAGAAGGTGGGCATGAGCCGCCGGGAGGTGAAAAGCACCATCAACAGCCAGGTGCTGCTGGTATTTTTCCTGCCGTTGGTGGTGGCGGGGATGCATTTGGCCTTTGCGTTTCCCATTTTGGAGAAGATGCTGCACATTTTATTTTTGTCCAGCACGAGCTTGTTTGTAGCCTGCTCGCTTGTCACCTTCGGGGTATTTGCGGCGGTGTACACGCTGATCTATACAGCCACGGCCCGGACTTATTATAAGATCGTGCGGTGAGGTGCAGGGGGTGGACAGAGGTGTCCGTCCCTGCAAGGGGCTTGGGAGCTTGTGCGTGAACGGGTGGGCGGGATAGAATCCCGCCCCTACGGATGGCATGATAGTGCTGTGGAACGGGCCGTCGGGGAAATCGGCGAAGCGCCGCCAGTGGCGGAAGAAGCGAGCCGATTTCGAGGAAGTGCCCCGATTGGCGGCCACAACAGTGGCCGGGAATCGGTTGGCACGACGGTGGGCAAGAGAACCCCGCCCCTACGGAGAGGTTGCAAGAGGTGCGGGGAAAGAATCCCCCAGTCACGGCTGCGCCGTGCCAGCCACCTTCAGGCAAGGGGGCCTTGGGGACGGGGGGACGCGGATGTCCCTGTTGCGGTGGCCAAAATTTCTGCGCTGCCTTACGGCGGACACTTGAAATTTTGACCGCGGCCACTCGCTCACCTCGCTTATTCTGTCGCAGGCGGCGATTCGGCGATTTCCCCGCCGCACGGTAGACACAGAGACTATCCCTGCCGCGCCAGACCAGCGTGGGTCCGCGTGAGCGGCCAGCGGATGGCGGCGTAGAGACGATACGAAAGTAAGGCGGTAAACCCGAGCGTTTCGTACGCGTGGCAAGAGATTTCCCATACGGGCGGCACTTCAGGCGCGAAAGGATTTTAAAACCTTGGTTTTAACGGCGTTCTTTGGGTACTTTCTGCCGCCGTTGGCAGAAAGTGCCCCGCCGGAGGCATGACCGCAAGTACATTGCAGGGGGATTACGGATTGCCACAGCCAGTGTGCACACTGGCTTCGCAATGACATCGTTTTTGCAAGGAGTGCGGTACAAAGCCGGGCGGGTCGTCCGGGAGACCGACCCCTACGCACCGCTTATCGATAGAACTTCGTAGGGGGCGGCGTCCTCGACGCCCCGTTTGCACCAGCCCGCATATATGCGTAGGGCGGCGTGCCCTCACGCCGCCGTTTTCACGCAAAAAACAAGAGGGAAGCCACGCTTCCCTCCTGCAAGGACACAAAAGATATTACTTATCCGCGGCCACGGACTTGACGACCTTGACCTCACGGCCATTGTAGGTACCGCACTCCGGGCACATTCTGTGAGGCAGATGCAGCGCACCGCACTTGGGGCATGCCACCAGACCGGGAGTCGCCAGCTTCCACACGGAGCTGCGTCTCTTATTGCGTCTTTGCTTGGATACTTTTCCCTTAGGTACTGCCATGTTGACACCTCCTTGGTCTTATACTGCCTGAGCAGTGAAATTATAGAAGAGCTTATGCGTCCTCCTGGGGCAGGAGCTTGGCCAGCGCAGCCAGGCGGGGATCCACCTGCTTCTTGCAGCGGCACTTCTCCCGGTTGAGATTCACGCCGCAGCCCGGGCACAGCCCCTTGCAGTGGGGGGAGCATAAAACAACCGTGTCCATGTCAAGGATAAACGCCGTCCGGGCAAGATCCTCCAGATCCACCTCATCGTGATCCAGGAGAACGATGTCGTCGCTGTCCTCGCACTGCTTCTCCTCCGCCAGAACACAGGAATAGTCTGTGGTTTTGGGCAGGTCAAAGCTCTCCAGGCAGCGGCTGCACCGACAGCGAAGCGTTGTGGATGTCTGAAGCTCCAGCAGCAGCATACCGGCCTTGTTCTTCACGCGGCCGTCCACAACAACCGGGTCAGAAGCAGGCTTTTCTCCGCCGAATTCCAGGTCGGAAAGATCCATCTCAAAGTGGAAATCCTCGCTGGCATCCGGGGTATGCAGGACTCTGTTTACATTCAAACGCATGGCACACCTCACAATGACACGAATTGTATTATAGAGGAAGAAGGTCGGCTTGTCAAACATTTTCTGCTAAAAAATTGACTTTTTTCAAAAAACCGCTACAATAGCACTATAACACCAGAGGAGGAAAGGGAATGCGCCAGCTTACCGTGGGGAAAAATGATGCCGGGCAGCGGCTGGATCGGTTCGTGGGGAAGTCTCTGCCCCTGCTGCCCCCGGCCCTGCTGCAAAAATACATCCGCATCAAGCGTATCAAGCTCAACGGTCAGCGGGCCGTCCGGGACCAGCGGCTGAAGCAGGGGGATGTCTTGCAGCTGTATATAAACGACGAGTTTTTCGACCAGCCACGGGAGGAAAACATGTTCCTCACTCTCTTCAAGCCCAGTCTTGACATCGTATATGAGGACGAAAACCTCATGCTCCTGAATAAGCGTCCGGGCCTGGTGGTCCATGCGGACGAGACGGAGAAGGTGAACACCCTCATCAACCACATCCAGGCCTATCTCTACCAGAAGAGGGAGTGGAATCCCCGGTGGGAGAACGCCTTCACCCCGGCTCTGTGCAACCGCATCGACCGCAACACCGGCGGCATTGTCATTGCTGCCAAAAATGCCGAGACCCTGCGCATCATCAACGATAAGATTCGTGACCACGAGCTGACCAAGCGCTATCTCTGCATTACGCTGGGCGCGCCCAAACCGCCCCAGGGGCAGGTGGAGAACTTCCTGCGCAAGGACGAGAAGAAAAAGCAGGTGTTCGTGTTTCACAAGCCCGTGCCCGGGGCCAAGACCGCCGTCACCCGATATAAGACCCTCCAGCGCCGGGGAGAGCTGGCGCTTTTGGAGGTGGAGCTGCTCACCGGCCGCACCCACCAGATCCGGGCCACCATGGCCGACCTGGGCTGCCCGCTGCTGGGAGACGGCAAGTACGGAAGCGGCGAGAAAAACCGACGCTACGGCGAGACCCGCCAGGCCCTCTACTCCTATCAGCTCACCTTCGACCTGCCCACGGACGCGGGGATTCTGAACTACCTCCGGGGCCGTACCTTCCAGGTGGAGGGGGTGCCATTCCGGGAGAAGTACTTCGCTTGAGCGGCGGAGCCTGTCTTTGTTGAGGGATTCCACCTCCGGGGCGGGATGCCTTGTATATATAATAGAATAATAGAAAAGAAGGCGCAGAAAGAAACGACGAAAAAAGAAAAGGAGAAAAAAGATGAAAAAAACGGGAAGAAAACTGATCTGCAGCGCTCTGGCGCTGGTGCTGGTGTTCAGCCTGGCTGCCTGCGGCCAGAAGGGCAAGACCGAGGGCGGAGACCCCGCGTCCGTGATGCTCAGCGCCCAGCAGGAGCTGAAGAAGGTCAGCAGCATGAGCTATACCTATGCCATGGAGATGAGCATGACGGCAGACGGCGAGACGACGGAGATATCCGTGGACGGCACCGCCGACATGACGCTGGATCCTGCCGCGGTCAAAATGACTATGAACATGAAGATGCTGGGCATGGAGCTGAAGGACATGCAGATCTACATGGTGCCCGAGGGTTCCCAGGTGGTAAACTATGTGGGCATGGATATGATGGGCACCGGGGAGAATCAGTGGTATAAATCCCTCTCCGGCGACACGGATCTGGGCATTTCCACGGATCAGTACAACGCCGTGGATTCCTTTGAGCTGTACATGAAGAACGGCTCCGGCTTCAAGGCTGCCGGCACGGAAACCGTTCAGGGGGTATCCGCTACCCGCTATGAGGGCGTCATCAGCTCCGATATGCTGGATGAGACGCTGAAGGCCAGCGGCAGCATGGACAGCATCACCTCCGTGATCGGTGAGGACGACGCGGAGGTGCTGGATGTGCTGAATAAGGCGGGCGGTATCCCCATCACCATCTGGATCAACGACGAGGGCCTGCCGGTGAAGTATGTCTTCGACATGACGACGCTGCTGGGCGAGATCATGAAAAGTGCCGCCCAGGAGGGTGAGGACACCGCCGATGTGGGCATAGACAAGTTTGTGATGTCCATGGAGGTGCTGGGCTACAACAGCGTGGAGGCCATCACGGTGCCCCAGGAGGTGCTGGACAGCGCCACGGAAATCGAGAACTGAATAAAAAATGAAAGGCAGAGAGAGGGCCCGCAGAGTTCTCTCTCTGCCTTTTTTACCGGCAGATTTTCAGGGCGTGTTTTCGGGCAAAAAACACATGAGAAAAATAATCAAAATTCTTATTGACATTTGAGGATATTCTTACTATATTGTATCTGTCGAATCCCAGAGATTTACGGGGAAAATGGAACAGAAACCGTTTTTCGGAGGGGTGAGACGCTATTTTTTTGTGTGAACGGAGGAGGATAAATGTCCAAAGAGTTGATTCGCCTGCGGAATATCTGCATGGCGTTTGACGACGAGCAGGTTCTCGATAACATCAATTTGTATTTTAATGATTCGGAGTTTCTGACGCTATTAGGCCCCAGCGGCTGCGGCAAGACCACCACGCTGCGCATTATCGGCGGGTTTACGACCCCCACCAGCGGTGACGTGATCTTTGACGGCGTCAGGATCAATGATGTCCCGCCTCACAAGCGGCAGATCAACACAGTGTTCCAGAAGTATGCGCTGTTCCCGCACCTGGATGTGTTTGAAAACATTGCTTTCGGCCTGCGCATTGCCAAGGTGCCGGAGAAAGAGATTCGTGAGCGCGTTACGGAGATGCTGGGCGTTGTGAGCCTGAAGGGCTTTGAAAAACGGCGCGTGGATCAGCTATCCGGCGGCCAGCAGCAGCGGGTGGCCATCGCCAGAGCTCTGGTGAATCGGCCCAAGGTCCTGCTGCTGGACGAGCCCCTGGGCGCACTGGATCTGCGTCTGCGCAAGGATATGCAGAACGAGCTGAAGCGTATCCAGCAGCAGATGGGCATTACCTTTATATATGTTACCCACGATCAGGAGGAGGCCCTGACCATGTCCGACACCGTGGTGGTGATGGACAAGGGCCGCATCCAGCAGATCGGCACCCCGGAGGATATTTACAACGAGCCGAAAAACGCCTTTGTGGCGGATTTTATCGGCGAGAGCAACATCCTCGACGGCATTATGCACGAGGACTATGTGGTGGAGTTCTTCAACCGCAAGTTCAAGTGCCTGGACAAGGGCTTTGCCCCCATGGAGCCGGTGGATGTGGTCATCCGGCCGGAGGATATTGAGATCGTCCCCGCCGACAAGGGCCGCCTGGTGGGCACGGTGACCTCCGTCACCTTCAAGGGCGTCCACTACGACACCATCGTGGACTTCAAGGGCTACAAGTGGCTCATTCAGACCACCGACTACCATGAGGTGGGCGAGACCATCGGCATCATCCTCAATCCGGATGACATCCACATTATGAAGAAGAGCGAGTATTCGGGCCTGTTCGGCGACTACAGTTCTTATTCGGCGGAGTATGACGAGATCAATGATCCCGACTTTGCCGAGGAGGATGAGGAGGACGCTGACGATGAAGACTAAGACCCCCGCCATTCCCTATGTGGTCTGGATGGCCGTGTTTGTGGTGGTGCCGCTGCTGCTCATTGTGGTGTACGCCTTCACCAATTTCGACGGCAAATTCACCCTGGAGAACTTCACCAACCTGGATGTCTTCCTCCAGGTGTGCGGCAACTCCCTGTATCTGGCGGCGGTGGCCACGGTCATCTGCCTGCTGATCGCCTATCCGTTTTCCTATTTCCTGGCCCAGACGGGCCCGGCCACGCGGAAGGTGGCCATGCTTTTCATCATGCTGCCCATGTGGATGAACTTCCTGCTGCGCACCTACGCCTGGATGTCCATCCTGGAAAACAACGGCTTTCTTAACCAGCTCCTGGGCCTGGTGGGCCTGGGGCCTCTGCATATCATCAATACCGACGCGGCGGTGATTCTGGGCATGGTGTATAACTTCCTGCCCTTTATGATCCTGCCCATCTTCTCCGTCATCGAGAAGTTGGATCGGCGGTATATCGAGGCGGCCCAGGACCTGGGCGCCGGGAAGCTGCAGGTGTTCAGGCGGGTCATCTTCCCGCTGTCCGTCCCCGGGGTCATCAGCGGGATCATGATGGTGTTCATCCCGTCCATCTCTACCTTTGCCATTTCCAAGCTCCTGGGCGGCGGCATGAGCTTTCTGCTGGGCGACCTCATCGAAATGCAATTTTTGGGCTCGGCGTATAATCCCCACCTGGGCAGCGCCATTTCTCTTATGATGCTGCTGCTGGTGATTATCGCCATGCTGATCATGAACCGCTTCGGTGACGGTGAAGAAGGGGCGGTGATGATGTGATGCAGAATAGAAATCCCATTATCGCCAAGGTGCTCAATGTCCTGGTGTTCCTGTTTTTGTACCTGCCCATTGCAGTGCTGATCGTCTTCTCCTTCAACGACTCCAAGAGCCGCACGGTTTGGTCCGGCTTCTCCCTGCACTGGTATCAGGAGCTGTTCCAGGATGAGGAGATCCTCTCCGCCTTCAGCACTACGCTGACAGTGTCCGTGCTGGCGGCGCTCATCGCCACGGTCCTGGGCACGGCGGCGGCCATCGGCTTCCACGCTATGAAGCGGCGGCCCCGGCACCTGCTGCTGACCATCAACAACATCCCCATGACCAATGCCGACATCATCACCGGCGTGAGCCTGATGCTGCTGTTCGTGTTCACGGGGAACCTGCTGGGCTTTTCCTTGGGCTTTGGCACGCTGCTGGTGGCCCACATCACCTTTAATATTCCGTATGTAGTTCTGGCGGTGCTGCCCAAGCTGCGCCAGCTGAACCCCAACCTGGGGGAGGCGGCCATGGACCTGGGCGCCACCCCCTGGCAGGCATTTTGGAAGGTGCTCATGCCCGAGCTGCGGCCCGGTATCCTCAACGGCCTGCTCATTGCCTTTACCCTATCCATTGACGACTTCGTGATCTCCTACTTTACCGCCGGGTCTGAGGTGGCCACTCTGGCCATGCAGATCTACGCCATGACCCGCAAGCGCATCAGCCCCGAGGTCAATGCCCTGTCCAGCATTCTGTTCATCACGGTGCTGGCCCTGCTGCTCATTGTGAACTTCCGGGAGATGCACCAGACCAAGCAGGCGGAAAAGCGGAGCAAGGCCCTCCAAAAGGACGGCGTGAAGGGAGGGATCCAGTGATGAAGAAATTCACCATTCTGCTCCTGGCCCTGCTGCTGGCCCTGCCTCTGGCGGGCTGCAAAAAGGGACAGACGGAGCGCAGCATCAATGTGTATAACTGGGGCGAGTATATCGACGAGTCCATTTTCGACGATTTTGAGGCGGAAACGGGCATCCATGTCAATTACAACACCTTTGCCTCCAATGAGATGCTCTATTCCGCCATCAAGGGCGGCGGCAACAGTTACGATGTCATCATCCCCTCGGACTACATGGTAGCCCGGATGGGGGAGGAGGGTCTGCTGATGGAGCTGGACTACAGCAAGATCCCCAACGCGAAGAACATCGATGAGCGCTATCTGCATCCTGCCTACGACACGGAGCAGAAGTACAGCCTGCCCTATATGTGGGGCACCACGGGCATCATCTACAACACCACCATGGTGGATAAGGCTCCCACCAGCTGGATGGATCTGTTCACCACCGACCTCAAGGGACAGGTACTGATCTTCGACAATCCCCGGGACTGCATCGGCCTGGCCCTGAAGGCCCTGGGTTATTCCTTCAACACCACCGATAAAGACGAGATCGCCGCCGCCACAGACCTGCTCATCAAGCAGAAGGAGGACGGCATCGTCCAGGCCTATGTCATGGATCAGATCTTCGACAAGATGATCAACAACGAGGCCGCCATGGGCACCTACTACGCCGGCGACTACCTGACCATGGTGGAGGAGAACCCGGATCTGGCCTTTGTGCAGCCGGAGGAGGGCAGCAATCTGTTTGTGGACGCCATGTGCATCCCTACCTGCTCCAAGAATTATGAGGACGCTTTGGCCTTCATCAACTTCATGTGCCGGGACGACATCGTTCTGCGCAACTGCGATGAAACGGGGTATTCCTGCCCCTCCGCCACCGCCCTGGAGGAGATGGACGAGGAAATGGCTACTGACCCTGTGGCCTATCCCGGCGAGGATATCCTCAATAAGGCCGAGACCTTCGGCGGCCTGCCGGAGGACACCCTGACCTTCTATGACCACGAGTGGATCCGCATTTGCCTGGCCAAGGTGAAGTATTGAGAACCACAGATGAAAAGAGCGCATGGCCGATGCCATGCGCTCTTTTGCTGGATGGGCACATGGAAACGCTGTGCCGCCTGTCATGTGCCTCCGGCCGCTTTTCCTGTTGATATCACGGGGAATCGGTGTTATAATATGTACAGATTACCATCGATTGACAAGGACAGACACGGTTTTCTCGGGCAGAAATACACCCATACGGCGTTAAGCCCCTTGTTAATCGATGGCACCCCCACTACATAACGATTTTGAGGTATGAAATGAAAACTGAGGAAAAGCTGAACATGACCATGCTCTGCGATTTTTACGAGCTGACCATGGGCAATGGGTATTTCAAAAACGGCTATAAGGACCGCATTACCTATTTTGACGTGTTCTTCCGGCGCGTGCCGGATGGCGGCGGCTTTGCTATCGCCGCGGGTCTGGAGCAGCTTATCGACTATATTGAGAATCTCCACTTTACCAAGGAGGATATCGAGTATCTCCGGGACCGTAAGCTCTTTGACGAGGAGTTCCTGACCTATCTGGAGAACTTCCGCTTCACCGGCGACATTTATGCCATCCCCGAGGGAACGCCTGTGTTTCCCCGGGAGCCGCTGGTGACTGTCCGGGCTCCGGCTATTGAGGCGCAGCTCATTGAGACCTTCACCCTGCTTACCATCAACCACCAGAGCCTCATTGCCACCAAGGCCAACCGCATTGCCCGGGCGGCCCGGGGCCGCACGGTGCTGGAGTTCGGCTCCCGCCGGGCACAGGGGGCGGATGCGGCCATCGTGGGCGCCAGGGCTGCCTATATCGGCGGCTGCCACGGCACGGCCTGCGCCCTGTCCGATGAACTGTATGGCGTGCCTGCAGGCGGCACCATGGCCCACGCCTGGGTGCAGATGTTTGACACGGAGTATGACGCGTTCAAGACCTACTGCGAGATATACCCCACCAATGCCACGCTGCTGGTGGATACCTATGACACGCTGAAATCCGGCGTGCCCAACGCCATCCGCGCCTTCAACGAGGTGCTCAAGCCCCTGGGCATCACCAAGTGCGGCATTCGTCTGGATTCCGGCGATATGGCGTATCTGAGCCGCAGGGCCCGGAAAATGCTGGATGACGCCGGCTGGACCGACTGCAAGATCTCTGTCTCCAACTCTCTGGACGAGTACCTGATTCAGGATCTGCTGCTCCAGGGCGCCGAGATCGATATGTTCGGCGTGGGCGAGCGGATGATCACAGCCAAGAGCGAGCCGGTGTTCGGCGGTGTGTACAAGCTGGCCGCTGTGGAGGACGCAGAGGGACATATCATCCCCAAGATCAAGGTCAGCGAGAACGTGGAGAAGATCACGGTGCCCCACTTCAAGAAGGTGTACCGCTTCTATGGCCGGGATACCGGCAAGGCCATTGCCGACTACATGACCGTACACGATGAGCATGTGGATGACGGGCAGGATCTGGAGCTGTTTGACCCCAACGCCACCTGGAAGACCAAGACGGTGTATAATTTCACCGCCCGGGAGCTGCAGGTGCCCATTTTCCTGGGGGGCAAGTGCGTGTATCAGCGGCCCACCCTGGAGCAGATCCGGGACTACTGCCGCCAGCAGGTGGACACCCTCTGGGATGAGGTAAAGCGCTTTGACTATCCTCACAAATACTATGTGGACCTTTCCCAGAAGCTGTGGCAGATCCAGCAGGATCTGCTGCGCTCCAAGCGTTGAGTAACTCTTCGGCAGGACTGCCTGATATGTGCAGTCCTGCCGCCTTTTAGAAGAAAGGATTTCACCTTATGAAACAAATTCAGCGGAAAACAGAACGAAAAATATCGGCGGCTCTGCGCCTGGCGCTGGTGGCGGTTTTGCTGCTGCTGCAGATCGCCCTGGTGATTGTCCTGGCTCAGGTGCTCCGGCAAAAAATGTATATTGCCTATACATTTTTGCAGGTGGTGGCGGTGCTGTGCGTGATCCGGCTGTATGTGCGCCCGGGCAGCAGCACCTATAAGCCGGGGTGGATCATTCTGATCATCCTGGTGCCGGTGGTGGGCCTGATCCTGTATTTCCTATGGAACGGCAACCAGGTGAAAAAGAAGCTGGCTCTGAAGCCGATGGACATGCCCCGGGAGACCGATGCCATGCGCCGCAGCAGCGACGCTGCCCAGAATGACATTCTGCGGAGCCTGCCCCGCTGGGGAAAGCTGACGGAGTATCTGCGCCGGCAGAATCTGCCGCTATTCAAAAACACGGATATGACCTATTTCCCCACGGGGGAGGCGTATCTGGAGGATCTGCTGGAGCAGATGAAAAAGGCGGAGCGGTTTATCTTCCTGGAGTATTACATTGCCTCCAAGGGACAGATCTGGGATCAGGTCTGCGACATTCTCACCCAGCGGGCCGCCGCCGGGGTGGAGGTCTGCCTCATTCTCGACGATTTCGGCAGCATGATGACCATGCCCCCGGAGGAGATCAGTGCTCTGCGCAAAAAGGGCGTTTGGGTGAAGATGTTCGGCCCCGTCCACCGGTATGTGAACCGGCTGTACTTCAACTACCGCGACCACCGCAAGATCGCCATCATTGACGGCGACATCGCCTACACCGGCGGCGCGAACCTGGCCGATGAATACGCAAACCTCATCGTCCGCTTCGGCTACTGGAAGGACTGCGGCATCCGCCTGGAGGGGGAGGGGGCCTGGGGCCTGACAAGGCAGTTCATGCACCTGTGGCAGCGCATGGGCGGCGAGCTGCGCCAGAGCTGGGATCTGTATCGTCCCCGCCTCAGCGTGGAGAGTGAGGACTTCTGCCAGCCGCTGGCGGACGGACCGGATAATAACCCCGTGAGCACCGCCGAGGATACCTTCCAGCAGCTTATTGCCAATGCAAACCGCTATATCTGGATCACCACGCCCTATCTGGCCATTGACGAGCCCATGATCCGCACCCTGTGCATCGCCGCCGACAGCGGCGTGGATGTGCGGCTGATGCTGCCGGGCATTCCGGATCATAAGTTTGCCTACATGGTGGCCCAGTCTTATTTCGGAGAGTTGCTGGAGCACGGGATCAAGATATACCTGTATACCCCGGGCCTGCTCCACGCCAAGTCTGTGGTGGCCGACGGGGAGATAGGCTTTGTGGGCTCGGTGAACATGGACTACCGCAGCTTCCAGCTGCACTTTGAGTGCGGCGTGCTCTTCACCGGCAGCGCCGTGGCGGCGGTGCAGGAGGATATGGACGGCGTGCTGGAAAAGAGTCGCCGGGTGACCATACAGAGCTGGAAGAGCCGCAAGTGGTATGTCAGGATCCTGGGCACTGTGCTGCGCCCGTTTGCTATGTGGATGTAATAAAGGAGAGAAGACCATGCTGATACACGATATGAACACCGGCGACAAGTTTGAGGGATACTACATCCTCCAGAACATTGCCCAGCGCACCACGGCGGCGGGAAAGCCCTTTCTGACGCTGAATCTGGCCGACCGCAGCGGCAGCGTCACAGCCCAGGTGTGGGACTATACAGGGCCCATCGGCCAGGGGGATGTGGGCAAGGTGGCCTGGATCGCCGGCCTTGCCTCCGAGTACCGGGGGGCACCCCAGGTGACGGTGTACCGTATCCGCCTGGCGGGAGAAAATGATGATTTCCGGGTCAGCGACCTGGTGGCCACCGCCCCCATTGCACTGGACGAGACCTGGGCATGGATCCAGGAGATGGTGGAATCTATAGAGGACGAGGATTACCGGGCCGTCTGCCGGGAGATGCTGAAAGTTTACGGCAGGCAGTTCCGGCTGATCCCGGCGGCCAAGAGCATGCACCACGGCTTTGTGGGCGGCCTGCTGATGCATACGGCCAATATGGTGAAGGCCGCTGATTTCTACGCGGGGCTTTATCCGGCGGCCGACCGCAGCCTGCTGCTGACGGGCACGCTGCTGCATGATTTCTGCAAGTGTGAGGAGTTCGTTACATCACCTCTGGGGCTGGTGTCGGAGTACTCGCTGAAGGGACAACTCATCGGCCACCTGGTGCTGGGCGCGGAGGCGGTGGGGCGGACGGCGGCTTCCTTGGGCGTTCCAGAGGAAAAAAGTGTTCTGCTGCAGCACATGATCCTCTCCCACCACGGTGAGCCGGAGTTCGGCGCGGCGGTGCGGCCCATGTGCATCGAGGCGGAGCTTCTGAGCTACCTGGATCTCATCGACAGCCGCATGGAGATCTATACCGAGAACCTGGAAAACACCCCGGTGGGGACCTTCAGCGGAAAGATCTTCGCCATTGATAAGAAGATCTATCACCATGGCTGAGCAGTTTTCCAATTTTCATACCCACACCATCCTCTGCGACGGCAAGGATGAGCCGGAGGCGCTGGTGCAGGAGGCGCTGCGCCTGGGCTGCCCGGCCCTGGGCTTCAGCGGCCATTCCTATGCTCCCTATGACCGGGCCTACTGCATGTCCCCGGAGGAAACGGAGGAGTATAAGGCCATAATTCACCGCCTGCGGGTGAAGTACGCGGGCCGCATCCGCATCTATCTGGGCGTGGAGCAGGATTTTTACTCGCCCAGCTCCACGGCGGGGTACGACTATGTGATCGGCAGCGTTCACTACCTGTATAAGGACGGCGTGTACCTGCCCGTGGATGCCTCCCGGGACGGCCAGGAGCAGGCGGTGCGGCAGCATTACGGCGGGGACTGGTACGCCCTTGCCGAGGACTATTTTGCGGCCGTCTCCCGGGTCTATGAGCAGACCCACTGCCAGGTGGTGGGGCACTTTGACCTGCTGACCAAGTTCAATGAGGGGGACGCGCTTTTCTCCACCGCACATCCCCGGTACCGCCGGGCGGCCCTCCGGGCGCTGGATGCGCTGGCGGCGGCGCCTGTGGTCTTCGAGATCAACACCGGGGCCATGGCCCGGGGCTACCGCACGGAGCCGTACCCGGCCCAGTGGATCGTGGCGGAGCTGCGCCACCGGGGCATCAAGCGCATCCTCTCCTCCGACTGCCACGACAAAAACAATCTGCTCTACGGCTTTGCGGACTACAAAAGCTGGATCGAATGAGGAAAATATCCCGGCCGCAGGCTGCGGCGGGGATATTTTTTCCGCCGGAGGGAAAAAATTCCCGCCGTTTATAGACTTTTCCGCGTTTCTTGTGTATAATAATATGGATTCTGCGCCGGCGAGACTGCCGGGCGGAAGATCGTGTGTAACTTAGGAGGAGGAACCAATGGCCTCATTGAAAGAAGAAATCTCCCGGCGGCGGACATTCGCCATCATCTCCCATCCGGACGCCGGTAAAACTACATTGACGGAGAAATTCCTGCTCTACGGCGGGGCCATTGCCCAGGCGGGCGAGGTCAAGGGCAAGCGCGCCCGGGCTGCCACCTCCGACTGGATGGAAATTGAGAAGCAGCGCGGCATCTCCGTCACCTCGTCGGTGATGCAGTTCCGCCACGACGGCTTCTGCATCAACATTCTGGATACCCCTGGCCACCAGGACTTTTCCGAGGACACCTACCGCACCCTCATGGCTGCCGACAGCGCCGTGATGGTCATCGACGGGGCCAAGGGCGTGGAGCCCCAGACCCGGAAGCTCTTCAAGGTCTGCGCCCTGCGGCACATCCCCATTTTCACCTTCATCAACAAGATGGACCGGGAGACCCGGGATCCGCTGGAGCTGTGCGAGGAGGTGGAGCGGGAGCTGGGCATCGCCACCTATCCCGTGAACTGGCCCATCGGCTGCGGCAGTGAGTTTCAGGGGGTGTACGACCGAGAGAAGAAGCGCATTCTCCACTTCACCGACGCGGGACACGCCAAAAAGGCCGCCGTCACCGAGGCGGAGCTGGACGACCCGGCGCTGCCGGAGCTCATCGGCGAGAAGCTCACGGGCATCCTACGGGACGATGTGGAGCTGCTGGGCGCCGGGGCGGAGTTCGACCTGGAGGCCGTCCAGTGCGGCAAGCTTTCTCCCGTATTCTTCGGCTCGGCTTTGACGAACTTCGGCGTGGAGCCGTTTTTGGAGTCCTTTCTGCGCATGACCACGCCGCCCCTGTCCCGGGAGAGCGATGAGGGGGTGGTGGACGCGTTTTCTCCGGATTTTTCCGCTTTTGTGTTCAAAATCCAGGCCAATATGAACAAGGCCCATCGAGACCGGCTGGCCTTCATGCGCATCTGCTCCGGCAAGTTCGAGCGGGACGCGGAATATTACCATGTGCAGTCGGGGAAGAAAATGCGCCTGTCCCAGCCCCAGGCCATGATGGCCGCGGAGCGTGAAATTGTGGACGAGGCCTACGCCGGGGACATCATCGGCGTGTTCGACCCGGGCATTTTCTCCATCGGCGACACCATCACCGTGCCGGGGAAGAAGTTCCGCTATTCCGGCATTCCGTCCTTTGAGCCGGAGCTGTTCCGCTCCGTGTCCCCCAAGGACACCATGAAGCGCAAGCAGTTCATCAAGGGCGTGCAGCAGATCGCCCAGGAGGGCGCCATTCAGATCTTCAAGTTCCCCGGCAGCGGCTACGAGGACATCGTGGTGGGTGTGGTGGGCTCCCTGCAATTCGACGTGTTCGAGTACCGTATGCGCAGCGAATATGGCGTGGAGCTGCGGATGGAGGGCCTGCCCTACAGCCACTTGATCCGCATCAAGAGCTATGAAGGGGACTACCAGGATATGACCCTGTGCACCGACTCCCGGGTGCTGCAGGACTTCAAGGACCGCTACTTTATCGCCTACTGCGGGGCGTGGTCCCTGGGTTTCCTTACCAAGCACAACCCCGAGCTGGTGCTGGATGACCAGCTGAGCGTGTAAAAATGCAGGCAGCAGAGCCTCAGCGGATATAAAAAAGCCCGGCGCAAGCCGGGCTTTTTTGACGGAAACCGTGTGATTTACATTTACAGATTGGACTGGACAAACTGCATGAACCGCTGGGCGGCGGAGGACTGGGGCACGTCCCGCAGCACGCACAGATCCACGCTCCGGGGCGGAATGTCGAAGTCCGTTTGCAGCTTGCGCAGCTTGCCGCTGGCCAGCTCGTTTTTCACGAATTCCTCCGTGACGCCGGCCACGCCGAAGCCGATGGCAGCCAGATCCACCAGCAGACTTCTGGCACCCAGCTCGATCTCCGGATTCAGGTGATAGCCGTTCTGCAGGAAGTACTTGTCCAGATACAGGCGGCTGGAGGCCTTGCGCTCCAGCAGGATCAGCGGAAACTGCACGATCTCCTCCAGCGTGTAGGTGTGGTCAAAATCGCAGTCGTAATCTGCTGCGGCCACGAAAATGGAGTGGGTGGCGAAGCAGCGGTAGGTGCTCAGGGAGCTGGCATCCTGGGGCGTACTGGCAAAGGCGATGTCCACCTTGCCAGACTGCAGCAGGCCCAGCACCTTGTGGCTGCGGCCGGATATGATCTGAATGTGCACGCCGGGGTACTGCCGATGGAAGCGGTCCAGATACGGCAGGAGGAACTGGCTGGTCACCGTGTCGCTGGCGCCGATGGTGAGATGGCCCACCTGCAGCTGCCGGGACTGGGACAGCTTTTCCTCCCCCGTTTCCAGCAGGCCCATGGCACTGCGGACGTATTCATAGAGCATTTTCCCGTCCGGCGTAAGGGACACGCCCCGGGAATTGCGGGCAAACAGCCGGGTCTGCAGATCTGACTCCAGCTGCTTGATGGACTGGCTCACGGCGGACTGCGAGATAAACAGATTCTGCGCCGCGGCGGTGATGTTGCCCGCCTCGGCGACCTCCCTGAAAACCCGATACAGTTCCAGTTTTACTCCCATTGGCTCACCTCGTTATTAGAAAAAATAATTGACACATGCTGTAGTATACGTTGCAATTATATCAAAATCCTGCAAAAATGCAAGCAATTCTTTTCTGCCCTTGCATATCCCCGGGGAAAGTGGTATCATAAAGCAAGTTCCAAAAAGGAGTTTTTTATGAGGAAAATTGTGAGTGTATGGAAAAGACAGGATCTGGTGAATCAGCTGCTGCTGGCGGCGGGGTTCATCCTGTGTATTGTGTCCATTTTTACGGGCCAGGCCAAGGTGGGTCTGATTTTTCTGGCGGTGGTGTGCATGGTGGCCGTGTCCAGAAACAGCAATCTGCGCAAGCAGATGAGCCGCCGATACGGGGCGCTTTTTTTCCACATGCCTGACGGGGAGATATACCCCGTGACCTTTGAACAGGTGAAGGCGGAATACACCCACGGGAAGCAGGCCCAGTATAACGGGCGCAGGGTCACGGTGCGTTTCCGCTACTTCGGCCCGGATGAAAACGGCGATATGGATACCGGCTACGGCCTGGCTGTCCATGCTGATCCCCAGCTCATGAGCGGGTGCAAAAAGGGCCAGCTGCTGCTGGCCACAGGCACGATCAAGGCCGTGAGCCGTCAGTATTTCATCATCGATCAGGTGGAGCAGATCCGCCCCACCACAGACAAGGAGGATTTGACCGCTCCGGCCGCTCCGGAAGCGGAAGATCATACAAAACAGGAGGAAAATTAAAATGAAATTCATGATTGAGACATCTGCCCGTCACATTCACCTGACGCAGGAAACTGTGGAGAAGCTGTTTGGTGCCGGTTATCAGCTTACCAAGCGCAAGGATCTGTCCTACCCCGGCCAGTTTGCCTGCAATGAGCGCGTCACGCTGGTGGGCCCCAAGAAGGAAATGGCCAATGTGTCCATCCTGGGTCCCGTGCGCAAGGCCGACCAGGTGGAGGTCTCCGGCTCCGACGCCCGTGCCCTGGGCATTGACGCCCCCGTGCGGGAGAGCGGCCATGTGGAGGGCTCCGGCGCATGCAAGCTCATCGGGCCTGCCGGCGAGGTGGAGCTGAAGGAGGGCGTCATCATTGCCAAGCGCCACCTGCATGTGCTGGAGGCCGATGCCGAGAAGATGGGCATCAAGAACGGCGAGATCATCAAGGTCGCCTGCGGCGGCGAGGGCCGTAAGCTGATCTTTGACGATGTTGTGGTGCGTGTGAACAAGGACGGCGCTACCACTATGCACATCGACACCGACGAGGCTCAGGCAGCCGGCGCTCCCACCGAGGGCGAAATTTTCCGGGCGTAATTTCCAGGCGGTAAAAGGCGCTCTCCGCAAGGAGAGCGCCTTTTTTGAGACTGCCAAAAGAATTATTACCGGGACTGGGCAGTGCCTCAGAGCACGGCCCCCGCGATACAGGAAAGGAACAGGAAAATATGCTGGAGCTGAAGATCCTCATCGACGAGCTGGACTATGATTCCGTGGCGGAGCTATTGGTGCCGGCACTGGCGGAGAGCATGGCCCAGGACCGAAAGAGCGGTATTTTGGGCGGGGTGCTGTCCAATAACCAGGAAATGCTGACGTCCATGGCCCGGACGCTGCTGCACACCATGAGCCAGGACAAGCGGGATGAGCTGCTGGTGCAGCTGATCAACAAAAACCGGGATAAGCTGCTGGAAAAGGGCCGGGCTGCCGCCGCGCAAAAGGGCGTGCAGGTAAAGCTCTGCGATGTGACGGCCCGAAAATTCTGATACGCTATGCAAAAACTCCTTTGGCGCAGCCAAAGGAGTTTTTATCGTGTCGAAAAAGTCTTTTCGCCCCGCTGACTTAAGTTTTTGAAACTTTGAAAAAATTTCCAAAACTACTGATTTCAATGGCGAGGGACACCCTTCCTTACCGTTATCGCAAATATACCACTTTATCGACAGTCTCTTTTTTGCTATGTATATTACTTTTTCAGCTCTTCCACGGCCCTGCGCAGGGCGGTGATATTTTCCTCCTTGGTGGCCCAGCTGGAGGCGAAGCGGATGGCGGAGTGGTCAGCGTCCACGCGATCCCAATATTCATAGCCGAAGTTCTGCCCCAGAATGGCCAGCTCCTCATCGCTCATGATGGGGTACTGCTGGTTGGTGGGGGAGTCGAACAGGAAGCGGTATCCATTGTCGGCAAAGACGGCGTGGATCAGCTTGGCCATTTCATTTGCGTGGCGGGAGATGCGGAAATACAGGTCATCGGTAAACAGGGTGTCAAACTGCAGGCCCAGCAGGCGGCCCTTGGCCAGCATGCCGCCCCGCTGCTTCATCATGAAGCGGAAATCCTTCTTCAGCGCCGGGTTCATCACCACCACGGCCTCACCGAATAGGGCACCCACCTTGTTGCCGCCGATGTAGAAAACATCACACAGACGGGCCAGCTCCGGCAGCGTCATATCACAGGCGTCGCAGGTGAGCCCATAGCCCAGCCGGGCGCCGTCGATAAACAGGGGCAGGCCGCACTGTCTGCACACCTCGTACAGCTCGGTCAGTTCCGCCTTGGAGTAGAGGGTGCCGCCCTCGGTGGGATAGGAGATGTACACCATGCCGGGCATGACCATGTGCTCATAGTCGGGATTGAAGTGGTGCCAGTTGTAGTAGTCCAGCACCTGCTGGGCGGTGATCTTGCCGTTATCCGTGGGCAGGGTCAGCACCTTGTGGCCGGAGGACTCGATGGCGCCGGTCTCATGGCAGTTGATATGGCCGCTGGCGGCGGACAGCACGCCCTGATACGGCCGCAGGATGGAGGCGATGACCGTGGTGTTGGTCAGGGTACCGCCTACCAGGAAGTGTACGTCGGCCTCCGGCGCCTGGCAGGCGGCCTTGATCTTCTCCCGGGCGGCGGCGCAGTAGGCATCTTCCCCATAGCCCACAGTCTGCTCCATGTTGGTCTGGAGCAAGCGCTCCATAATGGCGGGGTGGGCCCCCTCCAGATAGTCGCTGTTAAAATAGATCATTGGCCCTGTGCTCCTTTCATTCTCTATGGCTGTATTCTATCGCAAAAGCGGATTTCTGTAAAGAGCGGAGTTTTTGCCGTCTTGCAAAAACTCCGCTCCTCCTCTATAATATAGAGAAACAGGAATATAGAGAAACAGGGGGTGCGCCAATGAAAAAGAAAACCGCTAAAAACGTGGTCTACTATGTCCTTCTGGCTGTTTTCCTGGGGATTTTTCTCTTTTCCGGCTACAAGATCTACAGCTACTATGCCGAGAAAAAGGCCAGCACCGATCTCAACGAGGAGATCGCCCGGGTGTACACCATTCGCAAGACGGCGGAGGCCAAGGAGTATTTTGAGGTGAATTTTGAGCAGCTCCGTCTCCAGAACGGGGACGCGGTGGCCTGGATCTATTCGCCCGATACGGTCATCAACTACCCCGTGCTGCAGCATGAGGACAATGCGTACTACCTGACCCGGCAGATCGACGGCACTTACAACTCCAACGGCAGCATTTTTATGGATTGCCGCAGCGCGCCGGATTTTACGGACCGGAATACCATCATCTACGGCCACCACATGCGCTCGGGCAATATGTTCGCCTCGCTGGTGAATTATAAAAAAAGCGGTTTTTACGAGGGACACGATCATATGTATATCATGACGCCCCAGGTCACCTACCGGGTGGATCTGCTTTGCGGTACTGTTGTGGAGCCGGATGACCCCATCTATTCCTCCGAACCCACCCAGGACGCCATCGTCTCCTGCATGAACCGCTCTACGTTCCGCAGCAGTGTGGCCCTTCCGGCGGAGGATGCCAGGATCGTGACGCTGTCCACCTGCAGCTATGAGTTTGAGGACGCCCGGTATGTGGTGCTGGGGGTGCTGACGCCCATAGAGGAAACGGTGAAAAACTGATTTTCAGCATATAAAATATGGCAGGCCGGCGCACAGCGCCGGCCTGCGGCTTTTGTCACATTTCGCCGGAGCGAATAGCGCCGCGTCCGATGGGAAATACTGTTTTCATCGACGGATGGAGGCGGTTTGGATGCGGGGGCGAGTGGAGATATGCGGGATCAACACGGCGAAGCTGCCGGTACTGAAGCACGAGGAAAACATGGAGCTGCTGCGCCGGGTGAAGCAGGGGGACGAGCAGGCCCGGCAGCAGCTGATCTGCGGAAACCTCCGGCTGGTGCTGGCGGCGGTGAAGCGGTTTGCCGGCCGGGGGGAAAATGTGGACGACCTGTTTCAGGTGGGCTGCATCGGACTGATGAAGTCCATTGACGCCTTTGACCTGTCCTACGACGTGCGGCTGAGCAGCTATTCCCTGCCTATGATCATCGGTGAGATCCGCCGCTACCTGCGGGATAACAGCCCCCTGCGCGTCAGCCGCAGCGTGCGGGACACGGCCTACCGGGTGCTCCAGGCCCGGGAAAAGCTCCTGGCCCGGCAACAGCGGGAGCCTACCGTGGAGCAGATTGCCCGGGAGCTGGGGATCCGCCGGGAGGAGGTGGTGTTCGCCATGGACGCCATGGCCGACCCGGTGTCCCTGTATGAGCCGCTGTACGACAGCGGCGGCGACGCCCTGCGTATCATGGATCAGATCGGCGATGAAAACAGCACCGATTCCTGCTGGCTGCAGCAGCTGGCCCTGAAGGACGCCATTGCCCGGCTCACGCCCCGCCAGCGGGATATTCTGGCCCTGCGCTACAGCGAGGGGAAGACCCAGATGGAGGTTTCCCGGGAGATAGGCATCTCCCAGGCCCAGGTGAGCCGGCTGGAAAAGGGCGCCATCGGGGAGATAAAGAAGAACCTATAAATTGAGGACCAGCGTGTCGAAAGAGTCTTTTCGACACGCTGATTAAGTTTTTGAAACCTTGAAAAAGTTTCAAAAACTTGTGATTTTAATGGTGTGGGAAACCCTTCTTGGATTTCCCACACACACTCTTCCTTACCGTTGCCGCAAATATACCACTTTATCGACAGTCTCGGACGGACATTTATGTCCGTCCTGATTTTTGCGTTGGGGAAAATACCTGGAAGAAAATGATTGATTTTGCGGCGTGTTTACGATACACTGGCTATATATGACCCGCCGCAGGGGCGGCAGAGAGGAGAGAATATGGAGAATTTGCTGTATGGCATTGGGTTTGCCCTGGCGGCCCTGCTGCTGATCTGGCTGGGCATCCGCTCCCGGCGCAGAGCACAGAAAGGGTATGAGAGCGATGTGCAGAAATACACCGACAGCACTATGATGACGGTGGTGGATCTGCAGCAGGACACCCTGGAGACCTGGGAGGAGCAGGAGGACGGCACCCGTGTGCAGCGTTATGACACGGTTTACCTGCCCACCTATGAGTATGTGGTGGATGGGAAGACCTATCGCCGCAGCAGCCGCCAGAGCATCGGCCCCGGGGATCTGGGGCGGCAGGTGCCGGGGTATTACGATCCCCAGAACCCCGAGGATATCACGGAGAACAGGCCCAGAAAGCCTGTTCTGGGCGGCTTCTTTTTCTTTGTATTTGCCGCCTTCCTGCTGTTTTTCGCCGTGATGACGCTCACGGGAGAAGCAAGCATCTCCTGAGCAAGGCGCGGCGGGATGCGTGCCGGAATTGTCGGTTTCGGAAAAAGAAACGGGGGGATCGCGGGAGAAAACTGTGGAAGATTCTCCAAAGAACGGTTGACAATGGCGGCGGCATCTCCTATAATAGGGTCAAATCATATAGCGAGGTATGACAGATGTTCTGCGTTTCTTACGGGTATTACTATTACTTTACTATCTTTGGTAGTAAGGATAATTTGTGATGCGTAAAAGGAAACCATAACAGGCTTTTCTATGCGGCACGGGTTATCCGGTGCCGCATTTGTTTTTGCAAAAATGAAAATCTCGCAGATAAACGGAGGAAAAGACCATGATTGTGATACTGAAAAACGGTGTAAAGGAAGAAAAACGCGACCAGCTGATCCACTGGCTGAAGGACAAGGGCCTGACCATCCATGTCTCCCAGGGCGTATACCAGACGGTCCTGGGCCTGGTGGGGGACACCACCCAGGTGGACATGGACCTCATCGCCAGTCTGGACATCGTGGACTCCGTGAAACGGGTCACGGAGCCATTCAAGTGCTGCAACCGGAAATTCCACCCGGAGGACACGGTGGTGGATGTCAGCGGCGTGAAGGTGGGCAGTGGGAACTTCTGCATGATCGCTGGGCCCTGCTCCGTGGAGTCGGAGGAGCAGATCGTCTCCATCGCCAAGTCCGTGAAAGCGTCCGGGGCCAACATGCTCCGGGGCGGCGCGTTCAAGCCCCGCACCTCCCCCTACGACTTCCAGGGGATGCAGGCCGACGGCATCGAGCTGCTGAAGATCGCCCGGAAGGAGACGGGCCTGCCCATCGTGACGGAAATCATGGGCGTGAAGCACCTGCCGCTGTTTGAGGATGTGGATCTCATCCAGGTGGGCGCCCGGAATATGCAGAACTTCGACCTGCTGAAGGAGCTGGGGAAGCTGCGCAAGCCCATCCTGCTGAAAAGAGGTCTGGCCAACACCCTGAAGGAGCTGCTGATGAGCGCGGAGTACATCATGGCCGGGGGCAACGAGCAGGTGATCCTCTGCGAGCGGGGCATCCGCACCTTTGACGACTATACCCGCAACACCCTGGATCTGGCGGCGGTGCCCATGCTGCGGGAGCTGACCCATCTGCCCATCATCGTGGATCCCAGCCACGCCACGGGCATTGCCCGGCTGGTGCCGCCCATGGCCCTGGCGGGCACGGCCTGCGGCGCAGATGGGCTGATCATCGAGGTGCACAACGACCCCATGCACGCCCTGTGCGACGGGGCCCAGTCCCTGCGGCCGGAGGAATACGCGGCGCTGGCGGAGAAAGTACACAGCATTCGGGAGGTCATTACGAAATGATTGCGGGAATTATCGGCCTGGGCCTCATCGGCGGGTCTCTGGCCAAGGCATACAGTCAGGCGGGCCACACGGTTCTGGCCCTGGACACGGACCGGTCTACTCTGGACTTTGCCATGGTCAGCGGCGCGGTGGACGCGGAGCTGACGGAGGCCAATATTGACCAGTGTGACATTGTGCTCATCGCCATCCAGCCGGAGGCCGCCTGCCGGGCTCTGGAGGAATTTGCGCCGCATTTTGGGAAGAAGCCGGTGGTCATCGACTGCTGCGGCACCAAGCGGGTGGTGTGTGCGGTGGGGTTCCCTCTGGCCCGGCAGTGGGGCTTTACCTATCTGGGCGGGCATCCCATGGCGGGCACCCACAACTCCGGGTTCAAGTACGCCTCGGCCACTCTATTTAAGGGCGCGCCCATGGTCATCGTGCCGCCGGTGTATGACGACATCGCCCTGCTGGGCCGGGTAAAGGAGCTGCTGAAGCCGGCTCAGTTCGGCCGCATCAGCGTCACCACCGCCGAGGAGCACGATGAGATCATCGCCTTTACCTCCCAGATGGCCCATGTCATCTCCAACGCCTATATCAAGAGCCCCACGGCCCGCAAGCGCAAGGGCTTTTCCGCCGGCAGCTATCGGGATCTGACCCGGGTGGCCTGGCTGAATCCGCCCATGTGGGCGGAGCTTTTCCTGGAAAATAAGGACAACCTGCTCCGGGAGCTGGATGGGCTCATCGGCGCGCTGGGGGAGTACCGGGCGGCCATGGCGGAGGACGATGTGGAGCGGCTGACGCAGCTGCTGGACGACGGCCGCCGGGCCAAGGAAGAGGTGGACGGCCGGTAGATCCCCGGCAAGAACGCTCCTATAATCAAACGAACAGGGAGGCAGGCGGCCTTTTGGCTGCCTGCCTCCTTTGCATTGAATGGAAGGGGGATTCCGGCCAGGTCATCTCCCATACAGCCGCGTGAGCCGGGCGATGCGGGCGGCAAGGGTTCCGTCCAGCTGCCCGGGCAGGAGCCGCCACTGCCAGTTGCCGTGGACGGTGCCGGGGGTGTTGATGCGGCCCTGAGCGCCCAGCCCCAGATAGTCCTGCACCTGAGCTACAAACAGCTCCGCCACACTGGACAGACCGCCCCGGAGCAGGCCCCGGAGAACACCCTCCTGTGCGCTGAGCCCGAGGTATTCCGCTGCGAAGGCCAGGTCCTCCGGGCTGGTCTCCTCCAGCCAGGCCCGCAGGGGGGCGTTGTCGTGGGTGCCGGTGTAGCACACGCAGTTGGGCGTGAACAGATGGGGCAGGTAATTGCTGGGCTCCTGGGCGTCAAAGGCGAACACCAGCACCTTCATCCCCGGCAGACCGGAGTCGGCCAGCAGCTGGTGGACCTGAGGCGTCAGATACCCCAGATCCTCGGCGATAAAGCGCAGCTGCGGGAACCAATTCAGCAGCACGCCGATCAGGTCCATCCCCGGCCCCTTGCGCCATCGGCCCTTCTGCGCCGTGGTCTCGCCATAGGGCACGGCCCAGTAGCTCTCAAAGCCCCGGAAATGATCCAGACGGATCACGTCGTACAGCTTGGCCGCGCCGTCCACCCGACGAATCCACCAGCCATAGCCGTCTGCGGCCATGGCCTCCCAGTCGTAGAGGGGATTGCCCCAGAGCTGGCCGTCCGCGCTGAAGCTGTCCGGCGGCACACCGGCCACCTCCGTGGGATGGCCGCAGCTGTCCAGCTGAAAGAACTGCGGCTCCGTCCACACATCGGCGCTGTCCATGGACACATAGATGGGCATGTCTCCGATGATGCCGATGCCCTGGCTGTGGGCGTAGCGGCAAAGGGCATCCCACTGGCGGAAAAAGAGGAACTGAATGTACTGGTGCGTTTCAATTTCCTCGGCCAGCAGCTGCCGATAGTGGGCCAGGGCCTCGGGCCTGCGCAGGCGGATGCCCTCTTCGGGCCACTGGGTCCAGGGCAGGTGGCCGAAGTGCTCCTTCACCGCCATGTACAGGGCGTAGTCCGGCAGCCAATACCGATTTTCCTGCACAAAAGCGTCCATGGCCTGGTTTCCCCGGATCAGGCCCCGTCGGGCGGCCTTTTGCAACAGCGCAAGGCGGTGGGCATACAGGGCGCTGTAGTCCACCCGGTTGGGCTCCGCGCCCCAGGGCTGGGCGGCGATCTCCTCCCGGGTCAGCAGCCCCTCCTGCGCCAGCAGCTCCAGGTCGATGAAGTAGGGGTTGCCCGCATAGGCGGAAAGGCTCTGGTAGGGGGAGTCTCCGTAGCCCGTGGGGCCCAGGGGCAGCATCTGCCACCAGGACTGCCCGGCGTCCCGGAGAAAATCGATAAAATCATAAGCCGCCTGGCCCAGGGTACCGATGCCGTGGGGGGAGGGCAGGGAAAAAACCGGCAGGATCATGCCGCTGGATCGTTTCATTGTGTCACCTCGTATGGGAGATGCCTTATCCGGCGGCGCGGCGCGGAAAGGCTCCTGTGAATGCTCCGATTATACAGGAAAGGGTCGCCGTTTGCAAGGGCTGTGCCGGCGGGCGGATTTCTTCGCTTTTAGCCGTCTGCCGGGGGAGGCGATGAAAAGAAAACTGGTGGATATCGCGGCAAAATGGACGAAAAATGCAGAATAATAGCGGATAATGTCCTGATATAATTATGCAATATATACAATTGCGGGCGGATTTTTTTGGCTGTACACCATGCGTAAAATGATTCCCTTTTGCGGGAAAATCCTGTATGATAAAAGATACAGAGAGATGCGGGTGCATTTCTGAATTTAAAAGGAGGAAAAGAACCATGCGGAAAGTTTTAGCATTGCTTCTGTCCGTGGTCATGGCGCTGTCGCTGACAGTGAGCGCGGCCTGGGCAGACCCGGTGGAGCAGGATCTGGCCGGCAAAACCGTCATCCTGCACACCAATGATGTGCATGGCGACATCGCCAAGTACGCCAAGGTGGCTGCCCTGAAGAGCGAGCTTAAGGCCCGGGGCGCTGACGTGATCCTGGCCGATGCCGGCGACTACAGCCAAGGCACCATCTACGTCAGTGTCAACAAGGGTGCCGATGCCGTGACCATGATGAACGCCGCAGGCTATGATGTGGCCACCATCGGCAACCACGAGTTTGACTACGGCTATGAGCAGCTGATGCAGAACATGGCCAAGGCAAACTTCCAGGTGCTGTGCGCCAACGTCAGCAAGGACGGCGCGCCCATTTTTGCTGAAAACACCATCATCGAAAAGGGCGGCATGAAGATCGGCTTCTTCGGCTTAGAGACCCCCGAGGCGCAGACCAAGGCCAACCCCGCCCTGATCCAGGGCCTGACCTTCCTGGCCCGGGAGGAGATGTACGCCGCTGCCCAGGCCCAGGTGGATGCGCTGAAGGCCCAGGGGGCGGATGTTGTGATTTGCCTGTCCCACCTGGGTGTAGACAGCAGCTCCGAGCCCAACACCTCCTATGACCTCCTGAAAAACGTGCCCGATATTGACTTCGTCATCGACGGACACTCCCATTCCGTGATGCTGGCCGGCTATGAGAAGCTCCAGACCGGCGTGGACGAGGAGGGAAAACCCACTTATATCGACAACCCCTACTATCAGCTGCCCATTCAGTCCACGGGCACGAAGCTGGCCTATGTGGGCGTGCTGCTGATCGACAACAAGACCAAGCAGGCCCTGGACACGGAGATGCTGGATCTGGGCCAGTATGAGTATGAGGACACCGCCGTGGCTGCCGCTGCCAAGGCCATTATGGACCCCATCGACGAGGAGTACAGCGCGGTATTTGCCAAGTCTGAGGTGGAGCTCAACGGCGACAAGGAGCCGGGCAACCGCACCCAGGAGACCAACCTGGGCGACCTGATTACCGACGCCATGATGTGGGCCATCGAGACCAAGGCCCCTGCCGTCAACATGAAGAACGCCGTGGCCATCACCAACGGCGGCGGCATTCGCGCGTGGATCCACGCGGGGGATATTTCCAAGGCGGACGTGACCACCGTTCTGCCCTTCGGCAACACGCTGACGGTGGTGAATGTCACCGGCGCTGAGCTGCTGGAGGCGCTGGAGGCGTCCACTTTCTGCACGCCCATTTCCCTGGGCGGCTTCCCCCAGACGGCGGGCATGGAGCTGACCCTGGACGCTACCAAGGACTACGACCAGGCTGACGCGACCTATCCCGGCTCCACCTACTACGGCCCCAAGAGCATCAACCGCGTCACCATCGAGAGCGTCAACGGTCAGCCCTTCGATGAAAACGCCACCTATTCCGTCATCACCAATAACTTCTGCGCCGCCGGCGGCGACACCTACTATGCCTTTGCGGCGGCATCCAGCCAGTTTGACACCGGCCTTACCCTGGACGAGGTGGTCATGGACTATATCACCACCGTCCTGGGCGGCGTTGTGGGCCAGGAGTATGCCGAGCCCGATGGCCGCATGACCATCCTCCTGCCGCCCGATGAGCCCGACGGCAAGATCACCATCGGCGGCCTGGACGCCAACATCTGGATGACCAAGTACGGCAACGTGTATACCGACTGCAAGGCTGAAAAGTTCATGGGCGACATGGGCTTCAGCTGGGGCGACCTGGTCACCGTGCAGTTCCTGGGCAAGACCCTGACCTTGCCTGTGGTCCCCACCTATTCCTATGTGGATTCCGGCCAGCCCGCCATCATCGTGGAAAAGGGCGAGGACGGCAATCCCACGGGCTATGTGAGCATGGCCATCAACATGGGCAACTTTGCCGAGACCTATGAGCTGGCCGTGAAGCACACAGACGCGGACAAGAACTGGTACTGGACCGCCTGGGAGGGCGTCACCTATCCCGTGGAGGTCACCTTCACCATGGCAGAGAAGGACGGCTACCGGGCGGAATATATCCTCCATGAGCTGCAGCGCACCAATAACCGGGCGGACTATCCCGACCTGACGGATGAGGAGTTTGCCAACTTCCGCAATGTGGCCACCACCGGCATGGGCAAAAACCTGCTCTACCGCGGCTCCTCGCCTATTGATCCCCAGTTGGGCCGCAGCACCTATGCAGATGCCGCGCTGAAGAAGGCCGGTGTCACCGTCATCATGAACCTGGCCAACAGCGAGGCGGATGCCAAGGCCTTTGAGGGCTTTGCCGATACCTATTATGCCGGTCAGAAGGTCATCTACCTGAACCTGGGTGTGGATTTCTCCGCTCCCGAGTTCCAGGCCGGTCTGGCGGATGGCCTGCGCTTCTTCGCGGAGAACAAGGGTGTCTACTATGTCCACTGCACCGAGGGCAAGGACCGCGCCGGCTTCGTCAACGCCCTGCTGGAGTGCCTTATGGGCGCGACCTTCAGCGAGGTGGTGGAGGACTATATGACCACCTACTACAACTACTACGGCGTGGAGCGCGGCTCTGAGAAGTATACCGCCATCGCCCAGAGCAACATCATCAAGACCCTCCAGGCCGCCTTCGGCGTAGCGGATCTGACCACGGCTGACCTGCAGCAGGGCGCCAAGGACTATATGAAGGCCATCGGCCTTACCGATGGGGAGATCGCCGCCCTGATGGCCAATCTGGGCTATGTGGCGCCTCCTGCTCCCGTTACCCCCACCACCCCCGACACACCTGCCACGGGTGACAGCGGCGTCGTGCTCTATATCTGCTTGGCCGCGGCGGCCCTGACCGGCGGCGTGTATGTGGCCCGGAAGAAGGAGCTGTTCTGATTCCGGAACCCCGGATCTGACAAATCAGCCTGAAGTAAATCAAAAAGGGACACCCTCCGGCCGGAGGGTGTCCCTTTTTTGATTGCAATGCCTATTCGTCGCGGCGCTGTGGGGCCTGCATTATGCCTTGCATGCCTCCAGCTTTTCCTGCAGCCAGACCTTCAGCTGCTCCACGCCCTCCTCGTCCCAGGGGAAATCCTGCTCCTGTACGTCCTTGGCCATTTCGTAGCAAAAATGGGTGTACACGGCGGCGTGGATCAGGTTGTTCTCCTTGTCGTTGGCGAACCGATAGCGAAACTCACCGATGCTGCCCGTATACACAAAAGCCCGCTTGAACCAGCGGGGCGTCAACACCTCAAAATTCGGATGCATCGTTCTCCTCCTCTGCGCAGATTTCTACATGCAGTATAGCACGCCGCGGCGATCCGGGCAACCTAAAAAACAGGATTCACAACCATCTGTAAATGTGCTATAATCGAAAAAAATCCCCCGAAAGGAGTTATTCCTATGGAAAATGCAGTGAAGAGGATCGGCGTTCTCACCAGCGGCGGCGACGCGCCGGGCATGAATGCCTGCATCCGCGCCGTGGTGCGCTCGGCCATCGGCCGGGGTATTGAGTGCGTGGGTATCCGCCGGGGCTGGAGCGGCCTGATCAATGGCGATATTATGATGATGGACAATTCCAGCGTCAGCCGCATCATCAACCGCGGCGGCACTATGCTCTATACCGCCCGCAGCGAGGAGTTCCGCACCGAGGCGGGGCAGCAGAAGGCGGTGAATACCTGCAAGCTTCTGGGACTGGACGGCATTGTGGCCATCGGCGGCGACGGAACCTTCCGGGGCGCCCAGGAGCTGAGCAAGCACGGCATCGCCGTGGTGGGCATTCCCGGCACCATCGATGAGGATATCGTGTGCACCGAGTATACCATCGGGTTTGATACGGCGGCCAACACCGCCGTAGAGTGTATCGACCGCCTTCGGGACACCATGCAGTCTCATGAGCGCTGCGCCGTGGTGGAGGTCATGGGCCGCCATGCCGGGTATCTGGCCCTGTATGTGGCTATGGCCGTGGGCGCTACGGCGGTGCTGGTGCCCGAGGTGCCCTATGACTTTGAAAAGCAGGTGGTGGATAAGATCCGCCGGGCCCGCCTGGGTGGCAAGACCAATTTCATGATTGTGGTGGCGGAGGGCGCCGCCAGCGGCATGGCCGTGGGTGAGCAGATCAAAAAGGAGCTGGGCCTTGACCCCCGGGTCACCATTTTGGGCCATATCCAGCGGGGCGGCAGCCCCACGGCCCATGACCGGGTCATGGCCACCCGTATGGGCGTGGAGGCGGTGCGGGTGCTGGCGCAGGGCCGCACCAGCCGGGTCATCTGCTACCGGGACGGTCGCATCGTAGACCTGGATATCGACGAGGGTCTGGCCATGAAGAAGACACTGGACCCGGAGGAGCTGGCGGTCATGGAAACCATGACCGGGGTGTGAAAAGTACCGTATATAAAATGAAAACCTCCGACCCGCTCGGAGGTTTTCGTTTTGCGGAATTATACCTGCTCCTCAAACAGCTCTTCAATGCCCACGCCCAAGACCTTAGCGATACCATACAGTTCAATGTCCGTTACGGTCCTCAGGTGGTCCTCAATCCTGGATACAGAGCCTCGGCAGACATAGATCGCCATAGTTTCCAGTCTATCGGAGAGAGCCTGCTGACTGAGCTTCTTTTTTATGCGGTACATTTTGATTTTGTCACCCACCATATTCATGGCGGCCCCATCAATGATTCTTGCCATAAAATACGCCTCCGTTTTGTCTTGACATAGGACAAAACATAGTGTGTACTTCAATTTACCTAAATATGTCCTATGACAGGACAAAATCAAAGATGGAGGGAATTATGAGATTTATTTCTGCTATTGTATTGACTTTGGGAATTGTAGTGTTCCTTATTGGTATGGCTCTGCCACACAAAACGGAGACGCGTTCCTATGAAGACTGGAGGGGGCAAACAATAACATACGAGGGAGATGCACCAAATGGCATGAATATGGGTGGCGTTATTCTGATGATTAGTGGAGGCGTGGGAATGTGGTTATTCCGAGATGACGGAAAAGACGATAAAAAATAAATTGTAGGAGAGTTATATGGTTGTTGCACTGGTAATTGCTGCCGTTTTCTATTTCGCCTTAGGAGATGTGCTTATCACGGCGCTTACGGAGATCGTCGGGAGCAAGGAAGAGGCAAAGAAAGTGCTGAAAGGTGTGGTAATTTTCATTTTGTGCATAGCAATCGTCATTTCTGCACTTACAAAATGAAAAAGTCGGCTGGCCTATGTAGGTCAGCCGACTTTCAATTCGTAGGGGCCGATGCCCACATCGGCCCGCCGCACCGCATCCCGTACAACCTGTCATTGCGAGGGCGCAAAGCGCCCGTGGCAAACCGCATCTCCCGTCTCCCAAATAAAAGAGGCCCCGGCGCTGCCGGGGGCCTCTTTCAGCTTTTTATTCGATGGACACGATGTAGTAGTACACCGGCTGTCCGCCGGCCAACACGCTGACCTCTGCGTCGGGGCAGGCGGCGGCAAAGACCGCTTCCGCCTTCTGGGCCTCCTCCTCCGTCACATCCTCGCCGTAGAAGATGGTCACAAACTCGGCGCTGCGGGCCTTGGCATCCTCCGCCAGCTTCGAAAGCAGCGGCTCAATGCTCCGGTCGGTGCCGAACAGCTTCCCGTCCTCCAGGGCCAGGTAGTCCCCCTCGTTGATGGCAAAGCCGTCAAAGTCGGAGTTCCGGGCGGCATAGGTCACCTGGGCGGTGGTCACGGCCCCGGCGGCCTCGGTCATGGCCTGGGCCATGGCCTGGGGATCGATGCAGTCCAGATCCACATTCATCATGGCGGTGATACCCTGGGGCACGGTGGCCGTGGGAACCACAATGACTTTCTTATCCGTCAGCCCCACGCACTGCTGGGCAGCCATGATGATGTTCTTGTTGTTGGGCAGGATGAATACCACCTCGCTGGGCGTGCGGTTTACCTCCTGCAAAATGGCCTCCGTAGAGGGATTCATGGTCTGCCCGCCGGATACGATGCGGTCCACGCCCAGATCCCGGAAAGCAGTGGCCAGCCCCTCGCCGGCGCAAACGGCCAGAAAACCGTACCGCTTCTCCGCCGGAGCCACAGCCGGTTCTTCTTCCATGCTCTCCAGCTCCCGCTCCACCTCGTCCAGGTCGTCAGTGCTCTGGGCCTTGCGCCCGGCGGCCACAGCCTCGTACTGTGTGCGCATATTTTCAATCTTTGCCAGCTCCAGGGTGCCGTATTTCTGGGCCTCCGTCAGGGCGACGCCGGGGATGTCCGTGTGCACATGGACCTTAAAGGCCTCGTCGTCCTCGCCGATGACCAGGCAGTCGCCGATGGTGCTCAGGTAGGCCCGCAGGGGCTCAATGGAGGTGTTCTCCCACTTGCGCACGATGAACACCGTGTCGAAGGTGAAGGTGATCTCCTCCTCGCTGAGGGCGGAGAAATCGGCCTTGCTCTCGGCCTTTTCCTCGGTCACATCCGGGATCTCCTCGCCCCGCAGGGCCCGCAGCATACCGTCCAGGATCACCAGATACCCCTTTCCGCCGGCGTCCACCACGCCGGCCTTTTTCAGCACCGGATTCATCTCAATGGTCTCCGCCAGGGTCTCCTGACCCTTGCGGATGGCCTCCTGCAGGACGTATTCCACGCTGTTGCACTCCTCCGCCGCCTGCACGGCCCGGTCAGCCGCCAGCCGGGAGACCGTCAGCACGGTGCCCTCTGCGGGCTTCATCACAGCGCTGTAGGCGGTGGCCACGCCCTCCTTCAGAGCGCCGGCCAGCTGCACACCATCGGCCTCCTCATCGCCCTTGAGATACTTGGACACACCCCGAAACAGCAGGGAGAGGATAACGCCGGAGTTTCCTCTTGCGCCCCGCAGGAGGGCGGAGGCGGTGATGGACGCGGCGTCGGACACGGTGACGGGCTGATTTTTCTTCAGCTCGTTGGCGGCGGTCTGGATGGTCAGGCTCATGTTGGTGCCGGTGTCGCCGTCCGGCACGGGGAATACGTTCAGGTCGTTGATGGCTTCTCGTTCTATGGTGATGCAGGCAGCGCCGAAAAGAACCATCTGTTTAAAAACGCTGCCGCTGATTCTGTCTGTCATGTAGCTTCTCCTCCTGCCGGCATCACATGGTGATGGAGTCCACGCACACATCCACGTTGCGGACCTCCACGCCGGTGTTCTTACTCACCACATATTTGACCTCCGCCATGATGGAGCGGCAGACCGTGGCGATATTCACGCCGTTTTCCACGATGATGTGCAGCTCGATGGAAACGGTGTTGTCCTCGTTATAGGTGACCTTCACGCCCTTGCTCATAGCCTCCGGGCGCAGCAGATGCACAATGCCGTCGGTCATGCTGCGGTAGGCCATGCCCTTCACACCGAAGCAGTTAGTGGCGGCGGCGCCGGTGATGGTGGTGAACACGGCGTTGCTGATGCCGATCTCGCCCTGATCCGTAAGGACTTTAACCATAAACGAACTTCCTTTCTGTGTAGGATATCGGTTTATAAATTTCCTATAATAGCACTTCATTATAATATATATTTTCCAAAAGTACAAGCCCTAAAATTTATCCGGCAAATTCCTGGGTCGTGAACGCCGTTTTTTCACAATTTTCGCCTTTTGTCCAAAAACCGCTTGACAATGCGCACTATCCCCGGTATAATACAGCCGTTAGTCATGTTAATGACTCTTAAAGAGCACCCTGGATCGAGCCGGGTGCATCGGAGGGAGGGAAAATAGATGTCCGAAGTTCATGTCAAGGAAGGCGAGAGCCTGGACAGTGCTCTGAAGCGTTTCAAGAGAAGCTGCGCGAAGGCCGGCGTCCTGGCAGAGGTGCGTAAGCGTGAGTGCTATGAGAGCCCCAGCGTCAAGCGCCGTAAGAAGTCCGAGGCTGCCCGCAAGAACAGAAACAAGAGATATTATTGATCTTTTTTCTGCCTACATGCCATGCAAAATGAGGTTCCGATTCCGGAACCTCATTTTTTTGATATTATTTTATCCCGTCACCCGTCACCGGGCCGCGCTCTCCCGCTGTGGAAACAGTCCGCCTGTCAGATCCTCTACCTCCGGCAGCATGAAAAACCCCTGCCGGATGCCCAGCTTTTCCGCCATCTCCATTTTGGCCTGCAGGGTCTGCAGATCGTCAAAAAGCACGAACCGTGTGCCGCCGCCGTCCGACCGGTAGGTAAAGTACCTGGCGCAGAGGGGGCGGCTGAAATAGGTGGCCCGGCCCTGAGCCAGCTGGTGCAGCTGCCCGATAGTCAGGGGGACGCCGCTGCCCGGCCCGGAGAGGGGATAGTCGATCATCATCCGCTGCAGATCCAGGGCCAGCCGTTCCGGCCCCCACCGCCCGGCGGCATCGGACAGGTGCTGCTCCAGGTCGCCGGAGGTCAGGGCGGTACACAGCAGAGCGATGCCGTGGGGGGCGAACGGTGCCACGGACTCCGGCAAAAACAGCTTCCGCCCCTGGCGGGTGAGGGCCTCATCCAGAGCCCTGCAGAAGCCTTCCGGCGGCGCCGCGTCCAGCACCACCCCGGCGTAGTGCCGCCTCTGGCACTCCTGGGCCAGGGTCCGGCACAGGCCCTCCGCCTGGGTGGGATACCTCCCCCCTTCGTCCGAGAGCATCAGCAGTCCGCCCCGCAGGCCCGCCGGCAGGGGGGAGGAGAGCAGCGTGCCCTCCGGGCCCATGCGGTAGCTCATGTGTGCCAGCTGTGTCGTGCAGGCCATGGCCTGCCGCAGCCGCCCGCTGTCGGCGGCCAGATATACGTCCATAGATGCGCCTCCCTCTTGCATTGCCGCGTGGAAGATGATAAAATTATCTATAGTATTGATAGTATGAAAGGAGTCGGTGGGATATGTCCTTTTCGCTGATTCCCCAGATGGTACTGCCCGGCTATGGCCGCCTGACGCCCGGGATGCTCCGGGAGCGGGGCGTCCGCCTGCTGCTGTGCGATCTGGACTATACCCTGGCGCCCAAATATGTGCCTGAGCCGGATGAGGCCTTGCGGGAATGGCTGGCTTCCATGAAGGAGGCGGGCGTCCGGGTGATGATACTCTCCAACAACCGCAGCCCCGTCCGGGTAGAGCGTTTCTGCCGGGGTTTGGGGATCGACTATGTGGGCCACGCCGGGAAGCCCTCCACCCGTGGCTACCGCCGGGCCATGGAACAGTCTGGCGTTACACCGGAGCAGACGGCCATGCTGGGCGACAAGCTCCTCACCGACGTGCTGGGGGCCAACCGCAGTGGTGTGCTGGCGGTGATGGTGGAGCCTATGGGCGGGCCCCGGGGCCTGTGGAACCATGTGCTCCACGGCCTGCAGCGTCCGTTCAAGGCTCTGTGCCGCAGCAGAAAGGAAGCGTGATGTATGAACCATTTTGATAAGATAGCCGCCGCACTCCCGGCGGCGGGGCTGGACGGTGTACTGCTCACAGGGGAGTATAACCGTTTTTATGCCAGCGGCTTTGCCTCCACCGGTACGGACGGCGTGGCCCTGGTGACCCAAAAGGGAAATTTTTACTTCACCGACAGCCGCTATATCGAGGCGGCGGAGACTGCGGTGGAAAACGCCGCCATAGGCATGGTGGAGCGCGGCAAGGGCTATATCGCCTGGATCAATGAGTCTCTTGCCCTTTCCGGCGTGAAGCGTCTGGGCTTTGAAGACGAGACCATGACCGTGGCCGAGCACCGGCTCTACAGCGAGAAGCTGGAGGCCGACCTGGTGCCTGCCTCGGCGCTTATGCATCGGCTGCGCGGGCAGAAGGATGCCGGGGAGCTGGAGCGTCTGGAGCAGGCCCAGCGCATCTCGGAGCAGGCTTTGGCGCAGATCCTCACGGAGTTGCGCCCCGGCGTGACGGAGAAGGAGGTGGCCGCCCGGCTGCAGTATCTCATGCTGCACTTCGGGGCGGAGAAGATGTCCTTCGATCCCATCGTGGCCAGCGGGCCCAACGGCTCCATGCCCCACGCCGTGCCCACGGACCGGGCGCTGCGTTCTGGCGAGTTCGTGACCATGGACTTCGGCTGCGTGTACCGGGGCTACTGCTCCGATATGACCCGCACCGTCTGCATCGGCCGGCCCACGGAGGAGATGGAGCTGGTATATGACACGGTGCTGCGGGCCCAGCTGGCGGGTATCGCCGCCGCCAGGCCCGGTGCTACAGGTGCGGAGATCGACGGTGCCGCTCGAAAGGTCATCGGGCAGGCGGGATACGGTGAATACTTCGGTCATGCCTTCGGCCACGGCGTGGGGGTGGAGATCCACGAGATTCCCAACGCCACTCCCGGAAACGGCGATCCGCTGCCCGCCGGCAGCGTCATTTCCGCCGAGCCGGGGATCTATCTGCCCGGCCGTTTCGGTGTGCGCATCGAGGATGTGATCGTGCTGGAGGGGGACGGCTGCCGGGACATTACCAGGGCGGACAAGGCCCTTTTGTGCCTGTGAACCTACTTTTTCAGGTATCAGTTCGAAAAAATGCAACAAAACACTTGCCAAATGGCGGGTTTTCATATAGAATATATACGGCCCATTTGGCGCATAATATAATTTCGAGGAAATGAGAGAGAAATTTCCTCATACATAGGAGGAAACAGACTATGGCAACTATTACCGCAGGTGATTTCAGAAACGGTAAGACCTTTGAGATGGACGGCAAGATCATGCAGGTGGTGGAATTCCAGCATGTGAAGCCCGGCAAGGGCGCGGCCTTTGTCCGCACCAAGATGAAGAACATCGTCACTGGCGCCGTCACCGAAACTTCTTTCAACCCCACCGCAAAGTTTGAGGAAGCCTTCGTGGAGCGCAAGGACATGGCCTACAGCTATAACGATGGCGATCTGTACTACTTCATGGATCAGGAGACCTTCGACATGATCCCTCTGGGCAAGGATCTGCTGGGCGATGCGTTCCGTTTCGTCACCGAGAACACCGTGTGCAAGGTGCTCAGCTACAAGGGTAATGTCTTCGGTCTGGAGTGCCCCAACTTCATGGATCTGGAGGTCACCGAGACGGAGCCGGGCCTGGCCGGCAACACCGCCACCAACACCCTCAAGCCTGCCACCGTGGAGACCGGTGCCGAGGTAAAGGTGCCTCTGTTCATCAACATCGGCGACAAGATCACCATCGACACCCGTACCGGTGAGTATCTGTCCCGTGCAAAGTAAGCAGAACATTTAAGCGGTTCAGAAAGGAGCGCAACATGGAAATTTCTGAGAAGGTCGCATATCTGAAGGGTCTGGCCGAGGGCCTGGCTCTGGACACGGAAACCAAAGAGGGCAAGCTCATCGCCGCCATCATCGATGTGCTGGATGAGATGAGTGAGCGTTTTGAGGACATCGATGAGAACCTGGCGGATCTGGAGGACGGTCTGGACGCCGTCAGCGAAGATCTGTCCGACGTGGAGGAGACCCTCTACGAGCTGGACGAGGATGAGGAGGACGAGGAGCTGGACGACGACGCCGAGTACTTCGAGACCACCTGCCCCGTCTGCCAGGAGGAGATTGTCTTTGACGAGGACACGCTGGACAGCGGCGAGATCCGCTGCCCCAAATGTGGTGAGAAGCTGGAGTTTGACCTCAGCGACCTGGCCGACAGCGCCGAGGAAGACGAGAACTGATCGTACCGAAACAAAAAAGGGAGACGCCGGCCGCGCCTCCCTTTTTTCCTACCCGGAGAGGAGAACGCCATGAAATACACCACGACGGTTACGGATTATCTGACCTGGCGGGGGGACATTCCCTTTTCTGCGGATCCCTTCAACGAGGTGGATAATCTGGTGCTGTGCATCATATCCTATATCAATTTCTCCCGCTTCCCGGAGCTGGAGACCCGGTCGGTCCGGGAGGCGGTGCTGCTGAGCGATGTCTGCGCCCGGCTGAAGCCTGAGGATGAGCAGCTGGGCCTTTCCCAGCTCCCCTACATACCCGTGGCGCAGCAGGCGGCGCAGTCGGAGCGGTTTGCCGGGGTGCGGATGTTTGCCTTCGAGGACTGCAGTGACGAGGAGCGGGAGATGCAGTTTGCCGCTGTGACCTTTTTGCTGCCGGATAAGTCCGTGTTCGTGGCCTTCCGGGGGACGGATACGTCCCTGGTGGGCTGGAAAGAGGACTTCAACATGAGCTATCTGGAGGCCGTCCCGGCTCAGGTGCGCGCGGCGGAATATACGGCGGAAATTATGAAGCTCTGCCGCTTCCACAAGGTCCGCATCGGCGGCCATTCCAAGGGCGGCAATCTGGCGGCCTGGGCGGGATTGCACCTGCCCGATAAGGACTACAGCCGCCTGCTGGCCGTGTATAATAACGACGGCCCCGGCTTCAACCGCAGCGTGACCGAGACGCCGGAGTACGCCCTGGTGAAGGATCGGCTCCATACATTTATACCGGAGTCCTCCATTGTGGGTGTGCTGCTGGAGCACTGGGAGGAGTATACCGTCATTGCCAGCACGGCCCGCTCCATTATGCAGCACGAGGCCCTGTCCTGGTGCACCGAGCGCAACCATTTCATCCATCTGGAGGAGCGCTCTGCCATGGGACGTCGGACGGACGATGTCCTTCGGGACTGGGTAGGCTCCATGACGCCCCAGGAGCGCCGGGACTTCACCGATGCCTTTTTTGATATCCTCAGCATGGGCGGCAAGGCCCGTACCCTGGAAGATGTGCAGGAGATGGGCCTGGGCGGCGCGGTGGCTTTGGTGAAGGAATACGCCGGAGCGGATGAAAAGACCCGCCGCATCCTTGCGGAGCTATTCAAGCGTCTGGCTGTGGATATCGGCGGGGAGGTGGCTTCCTCTGCCCAGGACGGGCTGAAGCAGGCCACCGGCTTTCTGCGCAGTCTGGGCCGGAAGAAGCAGCAAGGGGAGTAAACCTGGAAACGATTCAGGCTGCCAGTGTGGAATTTGTCCGTCTGCGACGGACAAATTATGCGCGCAGC